>MDTF01006449.1_pt1 | contig 11519 bp, 10 predicted proteins | sample 811191 | NCBI WGS metagenome assembly MDTF01 (sample SAMN05326649, study PRJNA326480) | marine metagenome | isolation source: seawater | place: Southern Ocean | collected 2011
GAAAAAGAAAAGCAGACAGTTTTCTAGATCTTTGTTCGTTGTTAAAGATGTTAAAAAAGGAGATAAAATAACAAAAGAGAATGTAAGAAGTATTCGTCCTGGTTTTGGAATGCATCCAAAGTATTTCCAAAGTATTATAGGGGAGAAATTTAATAAGGATACTGAAAGAGGAACACCAATGTCTAAAAACTTATTATAATAAATGAAAAATAAAGTTTTAATACTATACCGAGTTTATCCAGGAATTAGCAATAGCTGTAAATTAAATTGTAATAAGATTGATCTAATACGTGAATGTTTAAAAAGTTTTAAAAATGCTTTTTCAAATATTGACTATGATTTTTTTGCACTTATGGATTCCTGTGAAGAAGATATTGAAATGGAGTTAAAAAAAAACATTCCTGCTGAAAATTTAACATTATGTAAAAGAAAAAATTTAGGAAACTTTGAGAGTTTCAAGTGTTTAATTGATTATTCTCTTAATCAAAAAACTAATAAAATTTTCTTTTTAGAAGATGATTATTTTTTTAGCAATTCTTTTGATAGTAACAATTTTGTTAAAGCTTTAGATCATTGGGATTACATTACTCCATATCGTTCACCAGAAAACGAAGAAGTATATTTAAGTAAAAAAATTTTACCAAAAAAAGAAGATACTGGATTCCAAAGTACAGTTTTTACTACTTTAACTTTTGCAACAACTGTAGAGATATTAAGAAAGGATAAAAAATATTTCCACCTTTTTGAAAGAGGTATTAAAGACACTTTGATATGGTGCTTGTTAACTAAGCCAAAATATATATATATGTATTATTTTAAAGTATTATTAAATTTTATCAGAAGAATATTAGGATTAAATCATTCTGAACATAAGTATAGGCCCGGCATTAAAGTTATGAATCAAGTTTTTCAACTTAATTTTATTCTAAACTTATTTAACTCTCATAAAAGAACTTTAGGAACTCCAATAGATGGTCAATGTACTCATTTGGCTGGTAATTTTTTAGAAAAAAATCTACTTAAGGAAATTGAGGAACTTGGTTGGATAGATAACCAATATAAATATAAAAACATCTTTGAAAAGTAATTTAAAAAAAGCCATTACAGGAATTGGCCTAAACGGAAGTTATCAATTAATTACGATAATAATTGGTATTATTCAAGTACCAATAATTATCAGTGTATATGGTACTGAAGGTTACGGCTTTTTCATTTCATTTACAATCTTTAATTTACTTGGGTATTTTGCTTTTGTGGATATTGGTTTGCCCTTATTTCTTCAGAAAGATTATTTCAAATTACAAAATAAAAAAATAGGCAAATTTGTTGTTGCTGCAACCTCTCTAATTTCATTTATAAGTTCGTTGCTTTTAGTAGGAGCTCTCTTTTTATTAAAAGACACTATTTTTGCTGTTTATGAAAATAAAATTGACACAATAGGTTTAACCCTTTTATTTTATTTTTATCCATTAGGATTTCAGAATTTAATTTTTGATTCAGTTCTAAGAGGTAAGCTAGATTATATAAATTCAAATCTAGCCCAATTTTTTGGAGAAATATCTAGGTTTTTATTGTTGATCTTTTTTGTTATAACAGAAGTTGATTTAGGTTTGTTAGCTTTAACGATACCGTTTGGTTGGGTTATTCAGTTTTTTTGGCTTTATTATAAATGTTACAACTTATTAGATTATAGAGGCGCTTTAAAAGGTGTTTTTTATTTAAAGAGAAATGCAAAGATAATTGGTCAACTTTATATTGGTCGCGTTAGTAGTATAGTTTATAATAGTTCTGATAAAATAATTATACTTTATTTGGGGTCTCCATCATTACTCACAGTTTATGATATTTTATCTAAGTTCCCATTATTTCTAAATAAAATATATGGATTATCAACAAGTACTCTAATTCCACTTGGTGCTACTCTTAAGACAAGAAGTGACCTTATTATAATCTTTAAAAAGGTATATAAGTTGTTATCTTATTCCTTTATTCCAATAATTATTTCTTTAATTTTCAACTTTTATGTGATTCTAAATATTTGGTTAAAAGGTCAGGTGTTTATTGAGAGTTGGAAGGTAATTGTGATTTTAATTTGGGCTTTCTCAACAGTTTTTTTAAGTTTTGGCAACTTACTTATCGGAGCTAATCTTTTTATAAGAGAAATCACTTATTTCAGAATCTCTCAAGCATTTTTAAGAGTATTTATTGGCTTTATTTTATTTTATCTAGGTGGTTTCAACGCTTTTTTAATGATATTTTTAGTAATTGCAATGTTTAATTTTTCTTTTTTAATTTATTTTTTAAAATCATTTGGTGAGTCTATGTTAGAACTTCTAGATTTCAAATTATTTAAAGTTACATTTTTATCCATTATTATATTAATTTTAGTTCATGATTTCATTTCATTCAATAATTATTTAATGCTTTTGGTATCTAATTCAATTTTACTAGTAGCTTTTTTACCAGGTCTTTTAAAACGTGCTAAAACTATTTCAAAAATACACTAATGAAGCACATTTTTTATATACACAGCCAAACTTGTTATATCACAGCATTAAAGGTAATTAAGTTTGAGAAAATTCTAAAAGACCAAGTAATTTTATTGATTTCTAGGAATACACCATTATTTAAAAATGATTATCAATCATTTCATATCTATCCTTTAATAGACAACTGGCCCTTTTATACTCAAAAACGAATGCTGAGTTTTAAATGGCTTATGAATAGAAGAATATTAAACATCTTTGATCATATTATTAATAATATGATCAAAGATAATTTTATGTTTTATTCACAGAATTCAAGACATTATAAATATAATGTCTTTATATCTTCAAAAAGATGTATTGAAAACCATTTTATTGAAGATGGATTAGATATGTATTCTTCTCAAAATGAATTTAATATAAAATATCCATATCCATTAAAAATCAGGTATAAACTTGTAAATAGTTTGTTGTCAAATATTCAAAACTTAAAGAAAAGAATTTTTCAAAATGATGATGCTTTTTGGAGTAAAAATAATAAATCATTTTTCTATGCTTTAAGCAACCTTTCTTATCAAAATTTAAATATCGATAAGAACAAGATAATTAATCTTCAGGAAGTAGAGATAAATGTTAAAATACCTAAAATAAATTCTAATTTCCCAATTATTCTTCCAAGTGCTCTAGAAGAGCAAAATATTACAACAAACCAAAATATAGCTAATTCTTATATTTACTTTCTTAAAAAAAACTCAATTGATGCTATAAACATAAAGTGGCATCCTGCTCATACAATAAACTCTAAAAATATCATTTCTAAATTAATATCGAATGAAGGTATTTCAATTAATTATATTGATGATTCAATTCCAATGGAACTTGTCTTTGCTAGCTCAAATTCCAAATTAACTTTAATCTCTAATGGTTCATCTCTTTTAATCTACGGTGTTCTTCTTGGTCAGCATAAATCACATGTTATATTTCCGATTCTACATAAAATAAGTAATTGCAAAACTCCGAGATCCCAATACTGGGAAAATACTTTTTTAAATTTAAAATTACCAAATCTAATTATTGAAAATGAAATCTAAAGCAATCTGTATTCTTAATAAAGAATCTATTGTATTGGTAGAAAAATATTTTAATCTATCAGATTATGATATAGTTTGTTTTGATCAAGTTAGTGGCCAAAAAGTTGCTAATCTAGATTATGAGATTATTGATATGTCTGTTGATTTCCCCAATCAATTAGGTTTTATTTTAGGATCAAGTTTTATACAAATTACTTCTTATTATAAAAATAAAAATATATTTAATTCTTTTTTAAATAATTATTCAGAGGTGAACTTTACGTTTGAGAATGTTTATGTTAGAATGTTTTGTTTAAATAGTAAAATAAAAACAACTATATTATTCAGTGGAACTATTCACGATGAACGATATAGCTTAAAGATGATAAAAAATTTTTCCTTTAGAAATTTAAAGCTCCATTTTTTATATTTTTTTAAGAGATTAAGAAAATATAAGTTAGGAGCTTTATTGCCTGGTCTTAACGGTTCCGCACTTACTAGTAAATACGTTGTTATAGATGACTATTCTAAAAAAGTTCTCTTAAATAGAATTCCTTCAAAGATTAAAGTTGATGTAGAAAAAGGAATTAATACAATTTCAGATTCAAATCTTGTTAATGGAAAATATAACGATAATGTGATTTTTAATTGTAGTGCTTGGTTGCATCATGGGAAATCTAAGGAACACTTCAAACAGATAGATGACATAAAAATTATGTATAATCTATTATTAAATAAAAATAAGCTTTTAATTAAGTTACACCCTAGAAACAAAATTGAAGATTTTAAGGAATTGATTGATATGGGTTTGAACGTAAATTATTTTGTTTGGCATGAGATCTTAAGTTTAAATAATATCTATTTTAGTAACTTATCCACGTCAATTCTTGAATTAGATCTGGCAGGATATACTAGTTATGCGCTTATGATTTCATTTAAAGAAAAACTATATTCAAATACTCTAATTTCTTATGAAAAAATTAAAGTGATTAATAACAGTGAGGACTTATCAAAATTAATTAATGAAAATTAGAATTTACGATTATCTTATTTGTAGTTCAATTGTGTTAGCTCCTTTCACTTATATGGTGGCGTTTAAATATACAAATACTGCTAATTTAATTGATTTATACAGATTTGGATTTACATGTATAATTATCTTTCAACTTATTTATTCGCATAAAATATATTTAAATAAAGTAAAGGTTAATCCATCTATTTTATTCTTCTCATTAGTTATTCTTAATGGCGTGATATCTAATATATTATATCTACAAGTTGATAACATTGCCTCTTTAGGTAGATATATTTTATATTTAGTAGGTTTAATAATACTTAGACAGAAAATTGTTTTTCTATTAATAAAGTACATAGAGCAAATTTTATTAATTTTTCTGACTGTAGGAGTAATTCAAACTATTACAGGTGATACTTATCTAGTTAATATGGCTGAAAGAGTTGCCGGACCTTATTATCTTCATGCTTCTGGGTATTCACTTTTTTTAGTAACTACTTTGCCTATATTAATTTATAAAATTAGTAAAGAAGGTTTTAGTTTTTTTAGGTTTATTTGTTTGATTACTGGTTTATTTATATTATTGAGAACTGGAAGTAGAGCAGGTCTCATTGGATTTTTAATCTCAGTAATTTTAGTTTACCGTAAAAAAATATTTAATAAGTATACAATTTTAGTCCTATTTATATCTTTGGTTTCATTCAGAATTCAACTGATAGATTTCTTTTTTAATAATCCATTATTAAAAAGATTCGTTTACTTATTTAAGAATGGCATATTTGACGCTAGCTCAAATGAAAGGGTTGATATAGTAATTAGAAGTATAAAAGGATTAGATAGTCTTCAATGGTTTTTTGGCATTGGTATTGGGTATTTTGATAATTTTCAGGAGTCAATAGTTGGAGAAAAAATTGCAGCTCACAATAATTTTTTATTATTTTTTATAGAAGGTGGTCTGTTCTTACTGATTTTTTTCATAGTCCATCTCGTTTGGATTGCTATCAAAATTTTAAAAGTTAAAGATATTAATAAAAGAAAGCTACTTTTTTTACTTTTTTTAAATATTGAATTGTTTGGATTAATTAACAATAATTTATACTATTATATTCCTTATTTAATGAGTTTATTAATTATTCATGAATTTATATCAGAAAAAAAATGGAGGAGTTTAAAATATTAGATATTAAAATGCATAAGTGTTCAATGGAAGATATTCTTTCAGAAACACATAGGTCAATCATTCGAAATAAAAGATTAATATTTTGTTGGAATAATCCTGAAACAATTTATGAATCGATTAATGATAAAGATTTGAAAAATTATTTTAATAATATTTCAAATTATAATTTTGTTGATGGTGCAGGTACAATATTGATAAAAAAAATATTTGGAAACTATGTAGGTCCTAGAAATACTGGGACTGACTATCTTCCTCGGTTATGTGAGCTTTCTGATAAATATGGTTTCAAATTATATTTTTTAGGAAGTGAGCCAGGTGTATGTGAAAAAGCAATTCAGTACTTTTTAGACAAATTTCAAAAAGTTAAGATTGTTGGCAGTCACCACGGTTTTTTTTCTATTGAACAAGAAGAGTCTATTGTTAATAATATTAATAATTCAGGTGCAGATGTTTTAGGTGTTTTTCTGGGGTGTCCCAGACAAGAACAATTTATTCAAAGAAATATATCTAAGCTCAATCCTAGTGTAGTTTATGGAGGGGGAGGGGGTTTAGATTACTATTCGGGCGTAGTAAAAAGAGCTCCTAATTTTATCATAAAATTAGGATTAGAATTTATCTGGAGATTATTTCAAGACTTCAGTTGGAAAAGAGTAAAGCGACAATCTATCTATCCAATGTTTGTAATTTTATCGATATTAGATGAATTAAAAAAAATAAAAAATAAAAAATAAGATGAGAATAGTAATAATTACACAAAATGAACCTTTTTATCTTACAAAAAGTTTAAGATATCTTTTAAGTATATTGCCAGACCACTCTGAAGTAGTTGGTTGTGTTGTCGCGGATGTTTCTCCATTTGGTAAAAAAGAATCTTTTTTTACAAAAGCAAAAAACACCTACAATATTTTTGGTTTGAAATTTTTTACACACTACTCGTTTAAATACTTGAAGTCAAAAGTTAATCCAAAAAATAATATATCTAATTTTTTAAAATCTAGTTCAATACCTATTATAATTCTTGATGAACCAATTAATAAATTAAAATCAGTAAATAAAATAAAATCATTTCAGCCAGACTTATTAGTTTCTATTCTAGGTAATCAAATATTTAAAGCTCCCATATTGAATTTAGCTCCAAAAGGATGTATCAATCTACATACAGCTTTATTACCTAAGTATAGAGGTTTGATGCCAACTTTTTGGGTAATGAAAAACAATGAAAAGAAAACAGGGGTTTCTGTTTTTTTTGTTGATGAAGGCATTGATAGCGGTCCAATTATTGTTCAGACAGAAGTTGAGATTGGTGATCGAACACAGGAGGAATTGATTACACACACAAAAAAAATAGGTATGGACGCTATTGCAAAAAGTATTGATTTAATTCAAAAAGATGAAGTTAAACTTATTGAAAATGATCCTTTAAAAAAAACCTATTTCTCATTTCCTACTAGGCAAGATGTTATAGAATTTAAGAAAAATGGCAAAAAGTTTTTTTAATGAAAATACTAACTTTTGACATTGAAGAGTGGTTTCATATTTTAGATAACAAAAAAACCAAAACTATATCTGAGTGGAGTAATTTTGATTCTAGGATTCATTTTGGAATGGATTTAATTTATGACATTATCGAAAAAACAGAAAAGTCAGCAACTTTTTTTGTTGTTGGATGGATGGCAGAAAAATATCCTGAGGTTATAAGAGAGATCAGTAATCGTGGTTTTGAGGTAGGTAGTCACACCCATTTACATCAGTTGGCTTATGAGCAAGATCGAAAAACATTTTATAATGATGTTGAAAAGTCTATAAAAACATTAGAAGACTGCACAGGGGAAAAGGTAACTAGTTTTAGAGCTCCTGGTTTTAGCATTACTGAAAATAATAAATGGGCTTTTGAAGTTTTACATGAGTTGGGTATAACAAAAGATAGTTCTGTTTTTCCGGCAGGTAGAGCGCATGGTGGATTACCGTCATATAATTTAGCAATTCCATCAATTATAGAGCACCACGGAATTAGATTAAAAGAGTTTCCAATTAATACGCATACTATTTTAGGAAAACCTTTTATCTTTTCTGGAGGTGGCTACTTTCGATTATTACCCTATAAAACTATTGAAAATTGGACACTTCAATCTAACTATGTGATGACCTATTTTCATCCCAGAGATTTTGATATTGGTCAACCTATTGTACCGGGACTTTCACTACCTAGACGTTTTAAATCTTACGTTGGTATAAAAAATTGTAAATCTAAATTAGAGAAATGGTTAAATGATTTTGATTTTATTGATTTGAATGAAGCAGATCAATCAATTGATTGGGATCAAGTACCAGTAATAAAACTATAAATAAATGAGAAAAATTTTAGTTACAGGTGGTCTAGGTTATATTGGCTCTCATGTAGTTGTAGAGCTTCAAAATAACGGTTTTAAGGTCGTTATAATAGATGACTTATCTAATTCATCTAAGGATGTATTGGATGGTATTTACAAGATTACTGGAGTTAAACCATTTTTTGAAAAAGTTGATATGAAAGTAAAAAAATCGTTAGTTGATTTTTTTAATAAGCATACTGATATTGACGGAGTTATTCATTTTGCCGCTTATAAAGCTGTAGGTGAGAGTGTGAAAAAACCTTTAAAGTATTATGAGAATAATATTCATCCTTTAATATATTTATTGCAGGAAATGGATAAGTTATCATCTCAAAAACTCATTTTCAGTTCTTCTTGTACAGTATATGGTCAAGCTGATGAATTACCTATAACTGAAAACTCACCTATAAAAGAGCCGGAATCCCCTTATGGTAATACTAAAAAAGTTGGAGAACAAGTTATTAAGGACACAAGTAATACAAACACTTCATTAGCAGCTATTATATTAAGATATTTTAACCCTATTGGTGCTCATGAAACTGCACATATAGGTGAATTACCAAATGGAACACCTCAAAATTTAGTTCCTTTTATAACTCAAACCGGAATAGGAATTCGTGAGAAACTTTCTGTTTATGGAAATGATTATCCAACACCAGATGGTACTTGTGTTAGAGATTATATTCATGTACTAGATTTAGCAAAAGCACATGTAATTGCAATGAAACGATTACTTGAAGGAAAAAATAAGGATAATTATGAAGTTTATAATATTGGAACCGGAAAAGGTTCTTCTGTATTGGAAGTTATAAATGTTTTCGAAGCTGTAAGTGGTCTTAAATTAAACTATTCTTTTGTTCAAAGACGTTTAGGAGATGTTGCGTCAGCTTATGCAGATACAACTAAGGCAAATTCAGTTCTTGGATGGAAAACAGAGCTAACCTTAAAAGATGCTATACGTTCAGCGTGGGAATGGGAAAAAAAGATTCGAAACTAATCGATATTAATAGGTAATTGTATTTTTAAAGTTTTTGTAGTTAATTTTTTTTATCACCCCTTTAAGCACCTGTTCTCAAGAATGTTGAATATTTTTGTAGGTCTTAAGATTTGTTTGCCTAAGATTAATAAATCACTTTGATCTAAAGTCAGCGGACTATATAATAGACTGGGATAGTGTACCAGTAGAAATTATTTAATTTTTCACTAATAACAAGTTTACTTTTATATAAATCATAAATAATATTAGATGTTTTATGATGTAAAATACAGTCAAATAATTGGTTGTGAAATTTTTTTTTATAAAAATGAGTAAAAAAACTCGTCAAAGGGGGTGGAAAATATATAAGCCCCCATGTTGTATTTTAGCTTATTAGTGTGAGGGTTTTGAAGTTTTAATCATTGATAATCTATCAAATTTATATGATAAAGTATTGGATACATATTAAATTACCAGCAAATAATTACAAAATGAAAACAATAATTTTAAACAAATTAATTCTTCTATGTTTTATCACATTGATGAGTGAAGATAAGCTTTACGCCTTGCAGAGTGATGTGAATGAACCAGATGTAACAATAGTAAGTAGTAGTGAAAGTTATAAACCTTTTTTTCCTTCGATTACAAAACTTCCTAATGGGAAACTTATAATGGCATATTACTGGAATACAAGTCATGTAACTACAACAGGTGGGAAAATATTTTCAAAGATAAGTACAGACAATGGGGAGTCTTGGTCTACTAGTTCTCTGCTTGTGGACTATACGGGCACTCATCCCGGTTTGGATGCTCGTGATCCACATATAAATGTATTATCAAATGGTGACTTAATTCTTAATTTCTTTACAGGAAAATGGAATAATGGATATGTTCAATCCTCTTATCAGGATCACTTAATTGAAACAAGAGTTACTAAATGTACAGACGGTACAGGAACAAATTGGAGTGACCCCGTTATAGTGCCAACCAATAGAAATTCGAATGCTACATCTGGAGCAATAATTGAACTATCAAATGGAAATCTATTACTTCCTACCTATGGTAGTGATAATAATGGCGATTCTAAAGCTTACATACATATTAGTTCTGATGGAGGTATTAATTGGACTGAAGGTATTGAAGTTACAAATGAATATAATGCAGAGGGCTACAATGAGATGACTCTTGGGAGTATTAATAATGTAGTTTACGCTATAGCTCGTCCAAGTGGTAAAATCTTCAAATCGATAGATAATGGACTATCATGGGAAATTCATAGTTCCGAGGAACATAAAATGCACGCACCAGATTTCCTACCATTGAATAACCATTCATTATTTTTAACATACTGTAAAGCCGATAACGAGCCACTTTACAAAGACAGGACAGTTTATGGGAAAATTTTCAATCCTTCACTTAATTGGGATGAAAACCCAGAAAAAATCATTTACGAATCCGTTTGCACAAATCAAGATATGGGATACCCGACAAGTGTAATAACTAATGATAATCGAATATTAACAATTTATTATCAAAGTGGGTGTAGGAATATTATAGGTGGAACATTTAGTGAGTTTAACGAATGGGGTATTGATCCTGAATCTCTTAGTGTTTTTGAAAGTGACTCTTCTGATTTCAATGTAATTGTATACCCTGTGCCGACTTCTGATTTTATAAACGTACTTAATCCTGACGGTAAGACCTTAACTATAGAATTGTATCATTTAAATGGAGCTGTAATTTCAGAATATCAAACGAATATTATCAATATAAAAATTGATTTAAACAATCAAACTAATGGTATATTTGTACTAAAAGTTAGCAATAATAAACAAAAGAAAGTGTTTAAGGTGATTAAAAAATAACGCATGCTAGGAAAGAACTGAGTTAAAAAACAACTTTTTTCTTCATTAAATTTTGGCAATAGCTTTTTGGCATTATTATATTAGAAATAAACCTCCTATGCCGCTTTATTTCCAATCCAACAAACTATAATTACCACCACAGTTTTTTAATAATTATCTAGTTTTTAATACTGAAACATAACTAACACCAGAAGGGTCTCCTGATTTTGAAATAGCAAATACCTGTTTTAACAACTTATTTGATACTGTGTACTTTCCTGAAATAGGTTGACTGATAATTAGTCCCTTATGAAAACACAAAAAGAATCCTGGCGAAAAAAAAATACGAAAAAGTAACTTTAGAGCTCAAAATATTCGTTGTTGACTAAATTCAAAATGGTCAGATTTCTACTAATTTTGATTCAAAAAAATATGATGTATCTAGAACTACAATCTCCTATCAGTTAAAAAAATTCAGTCCAGTAGTTGGTTGCTTAAAAAGTAAACTTTTTTCTTTTGGTTTAGAATCTAATATTTATACACATTCCATTCAATCCATAATGAGCAAAAAATGCA
>MDTF01018649.1_pt1 | contig 11513 bp, 7 predicted proteins | sample 811191 | NCBI WGS metagenome assembly MDTF01 (sample SAMN05326649, study PRJNA326480) | marine metagenome | isolation source: seawater | place: Southern Ocean | collected 2011
ATTCTAAATTAGATATGGATATTGCTTCTGCAATGATGAGTATCAATGCTGTTAAAGGTGTTAATATTGGTTCAGGAATGAATTCGGCGCAATTAAGTGGTGAACAAAATTCAGATGAGATTACTCAAAAAGGAAAAAAAACAAAATTTAATTCTAATAATGCAGGAGGAATTCTTGGAGGAATTTCGACAGGACAAGAAATTATTGTTTCTTTTGCTGTTAAACCAACCTCATCTATTTTAACAACCAGAAAAACTATAGATAAATTTGGAAAAAATACTACTATTTCAGTTAAAGGTAGACATGACCCTTGCGTTGGTATTCGTGCAGTTCCTGTTGGGGAAGCAATGATTAATTGTGTTTTATTAGATCACTACCTAATGAACAAAGCTCAATGTGGCTAATATTTTAAATTTAGTTTTTAACTACTTTAATTGACTCTTTTGTAAATAAAATATCAAGTATCTTTTTTGAAATTTGAGAAGCATTAAGACCAGCAACATCATACATTTTTTTTGGATTATCTTGTTCTATAAAAATATCTGGTAATGTCATAGATCTAAATTTTAAACCTTTATCGAATATACCTTTTTCTGATAATAAATTCTCAACATGAGAACCAAAACCTCCTATAGATCCTTCTTCTACAGTAATCATTACCTCATGTTCCCTAGCACACTTTAAGATAAGCTCTTGGTCAAGAGGTTTGACAAACCGTGCATCAATAATTGTTACTTTTATTCCCTTATTCTTTAATTCTTCTCCTGCAATTTTACATTCTTCCAATCTTGTTCCTATACTTAAAATACAGACTTGTTTTCCTTCTTGAATCACTCTTCCTTTTCCAATCTCTAATTTTTCCTCAATAGAAGGTAATTTAAATCCAAATCCAGTTCCTCTAGGATATCTAATAGCACTAGGTTTATCGTTAATATCTATCGAGGTATTAATCATTTTAACTAGTTCTGCTTCATCGCTTGGGGCCATAACTATAAAATTAGGAAGAGTTGATAAATAGGTAATATCAAATGAACCAGCATGAGTTGATCCATCAGCACCTACCAAACCTGCTCTATCGATTATAAACCTTACCGGTAAACTTTGAATGGCCACGTCATGAACTACTTGATCATAAGCTCTCTGCAAAAAAGTTGAATAGATTGCAACATAAGGCTTGTAACCTTCCGTTGCTAATCCTGCGGCAAAAGTAACTCCATGCTGCTCTGCTATACCAACGTCAAACATTCTTTTAGGAAACTCTTTAGCAAAAATATCCATACCTGTTCCACCTGGCATCGCGGCTGTAACTCCAACAATTTTACTATCTCTTTGTGCGTGTTCAACCAATGTGTTAGCAAAAACTTTTGTATAGGCTGGTAGATTAGTTACACTTTTTACCTGTTCTCCAGTTACAACATTAAATTTTGATACACCATGATAATGATCGGTTGCTTTTTCAGCATACGAGTAACCTTTACCTTTTTGAGTCTTAACATGAATCATAATAGGACCTTGATATTTTGAATCTCTTGCATTTTTTAAAATTGGTAAGAGAGTTGTTAAGTCATGTCCATCAATTGGACCAACATAATAAAATCCTAAAGAATTAAAAAGAGTACCGCCAGTTACTGCTGAACGTAAAAAATCTTCAGCTTTCCCCGCCTTTGCACTAAATCTTTTTGAAAAAGCAGAAGTGATTAATTTAAATGTTTCTCTTAAGCTAAAATAAATTTTTCCTGTTAAAAGTTTTGCTAAATATGTTCTCATAGCTCCTACTGGTTTTGCAATAGACATGTCATTATCATTTAAAATAACAATAATTTTAGTTTTTGAGGCACCCGCATTATTCATAGCTTCATAAGCCATACCAGCACTAATTGCTCCATCCCCGATAACAGCAATTACATTATTTGATTTATTGGATAGTTTATTTGCTTCAGCTATTCCTAGTGCCGAAGATATAGATGTTGAGCTATGCGCAGCGCCAAAGGGATCATATTCACTTTCAGATCTTTTAGTAAATCCAGATAATCCATTACCCTGTCTTAAAGTTTTAATTTTAGATTTCCTTCCTGTAAGAATTTTATGAGGATAAGTTTGATGACCCACGTCCCAAATTAGTTTGTCATGGGGGGTGTCAAATACATAATGGAGAGCAACAGTTAGCTCTACAACTCCTAATCCTGCACCTAAATGTCCACCTGTTTCAGAAACAGCATCAATCATTTCCTTTCTAACTTCATTAGATAATTCTTGAAGATTACTTTCGGATAACTTTCTTAAATCTGAAGGGAAATTAATATCTGTTAAAAATTTGTAATTTTGTGTCATTTATTTCTTGTTAAAATATAATCTAAAGTCTCTTTTAAATTATGAGAATTTAAATCATATTTATTTAATTCATTAATTATTCTAAATTTGATGTTATCACTATACTTAATAGCATTCTTATAACCTAGTAAACTGATTAGAGTAGCTTTACCTTTTTTCTTATCTTTACCAGTTATTTTTCCAGCAATTTTGGAAGAGCCCTTAAAATCAATCAGGTCATCAGCTATTTGAAATAAAAGACCAATATTTGAACCAATATTTTCAAAAAACTTTATATCTTTATTATTTTTTCTTTTAATAATAGCTGGCACAACACAACAAAAGCTAAATAATTTTCCAGTTTTTTTTATTTCCATGTCTATTATTTTATTTTTAGAGATTTTTTTCTTTTCAAAACTAAGATCTAAATATTGACCCCCTGCTATTCCCAAGTGGCCAGAGGTTTCAGATAACTTCTGAACTAAATCTACCTTAGTTTTTTCATTAATCTTCAGAGTTGAACTGGTTAAAATTTCAAAAGCCATCGTCAGCAGTGAGTTTCCTGCAAGTACAGCTGTAGACTCTCCAAATTTAATATGTGTGGATGGTTTTCCTCTTCTTAACTTATCATTATCCATACAAGGCAAGTCGTCGTGAATAAGAGAGTAAGCGTGGATGCATTCTACCGCAGCACCTATAATAATTAATGTTTTATATTTAATTTTAAATATATCTCCTATATCTAATAAAATTTTCGATCTAATCTTTTTTCCCCCAGGGAATAAACTATACTCAATGGCTGAAATTAATTCTGTTCTTTTCTGTTTTTCAATAAACTTTTTTAAAAAAAAATTAGTATCATTTGCAATTTTAATAAGTTTATTTTCCATTTTTCTTTGTAGTTATATCTTGTATTTTTTTTTTAGTTTCCTCATTAATTTTTTTTGTACTTATTTGAAATTTTTTTTCTACAATATTATTTAATCTTAGTAATTCTTGATAAACATCAGCTGCATTTTGGAGGTTTTTTTCTCCTTCTAATGATTTAATAATATTGTTCACCTCTATTGTTAACTCTTCAAGAGATTGCATTCCATTATCAAGTGGTAAATTTTTATCTTTCATATAATAGTAATTATTAATACATGAAAACTAATCAATCAATAATCAAAAAAGCAAAGAAATATCTCGATAAAAATTATTGTATAGGTGTGCCAACAGAAACAGTTTATGGTTTAGCTGGTAATGCTTACTCAAATTCAGCAGTAAAAAAGATATTTAAGCTGAAAAATCGACCCAAAAACAACCCTCTAATTGTGCATTATCTAGATATTGATTCCCTTAAAGAAGATTGTTTAATAAACTCTGAATTTATCAAATTATATAAAAAATTTTCTCCTGGGCCAATAACTTATATTCTAAAATTAAAGAAAAATTCTAAAATTTCAAAAACTATAACTAATAAAAAAAATTGCTTAGCAGTAAGGTTTCCAAAACATAAAATTTTAAGAGATTTACTAAAACAATTAAATTATCCTTTAGCAGCTCCTAGTGCAAATATCACTACAAAAGTAAGCGCTGTTCAGGCAGCAGATGTTAAAGAGGAGTTTGGTAATAAAATTAAATATATCTTAGATGGAGGCAAGTGTAGTATAGGCATAGAATCTACTATAATTAGCCTTGTAAATAAACCTGTCATATTAAGATTGGGTGGCTTAGATATTTTAAAGATTCAAAAAACTCTAGGATTTAAAATAAATTTAGATATAAATTCAAAAAAAAATATTACTCCTGGACAATCTTATCTACATTATTCACCCGGTATTCCCTTAAAAATGAATGTTATAAAGCCTAAAGATGATGATGCGTTCATCCTAATTAGAAAAAGAAAAACTAAATTAAATAATTATTATTATTTAAGCACTAAAGGTAACTTAGATGAGGCTGCAAAAAATCTTTACTCTTGTTTAAGAAAAATTAAAAATAAAGGCTATAAATCAATTGCAGTAGAAAAAATACCCAATAGAGGATTGGGTAAAACTATAAATGATAGACTAAATAGGGCTTCAAAATTTTAAAAATTTTGTCAGGTGATCATCTTTAATTAAACTCTTGAGGAAATACGAGGTATACTTGTAGCTAATTTTGTTAATTATAAAAATTTTTGTATCGATATACTTTTTTTTATTACATCGTGAGAATTTTATTATTTCCTTTTTATGCTAAATAAAGATTTTTAAATAAATAGTGGAGAATATATTTAAAATCTTCAAAAAAAGTGTATTACGTAGAAGTGGATATTAAAAAAAATAACAAAATATTAATTTATATTTTATTTACAATTTTAGCATTTATTTGTAGATATTATTTATTTGAAGGAAGAGATTCATGGCATGATGAATGGCACTCTATATATGTTGCAGACCCAAATATTTCAAATGATTTAACATTACTCAGATATTATGGTGATAAAGGTGATAGTTTTTTAACAGAGTTTTATCCATCCCTATATTTGTTTATCTTAAAATATTTTTTTATAATATTTGGATATATAGATGACAATGGTAGGTGGCTATCATTAATTTTTGGAACAATTACAGTTCCTCTCACAATGTATTTAAGTGAAATAGTAACAAATTCTAAGAAATATTATTTTATTGGCTTCCTAGTATCATTCAACTTATTTCTAACATGGCAATCACTTGAAATCAGAGCACATAGTATATTTATTGCTGTTACTCTTATTAATATAATTTTATTTTATAAAATTTTAGAGAATAAAAAATTTATATTTTACGCTATGTACGCCTTAACATCAGTATTTTTGCTATCAATCTGGCCAATTACTGGGGCTGTTTTTTTTGGTAAAACTATTTATTTAGTTAAAGAATTTTTAATCAAAAAAGAATTAGAAATAAAAATTTTTATTATTTTTGGATTAATTTTAACAAGTTATATATTTTTAAATATTGATTATTTAGAATTCAACCTGGCGCGTGATTTTCATTATACAAGTCTACATAAAACCTTCTTTTTTAATTATCATTTTAGATCATTTTTTGGATCACCTATTTTAGGTGGAATTTTTTTAATCATATTTGCCTTAATTATTATTAGAAACTTAAAAGAAATTATTTTTTTAAACAACAAAGAAAATATTCTTATTTATATAATACTTTCATCCTACTTTTTAACCTTACTTTACACTTTTTATAGAGCATCAATTATGTCTCCCAAATATGTACTTTTTATTTTACCTTTAATAATTATCTGGATTGGAATAAAAATTCATACAATAAATAATAAGATTGATCCAAAAAAATTTGAGATTAGTCTGGTTATATTATCAATTATTTTTTTCTTATTTAATATAAATAACTCACCCATAGATAGGCCACCCACAAAACAGGTAATAAATGAAATAATAAAACAAAAAGTTCAATATATAGTTTCTGGAGAAAAAGATTATGTTATTAACTATTTTAAAACTAAAAAAGCAGTAGTTGAGAATGGTCTAATTATTTTGAGTGACAAAGATCGTATACCCAAAACTGTAAATAAGTTTTGGTTTATTTGTTTAAATAATACTAGATTTGCATTTGGTAATAAAGGATTGCTAATTAATAAGCCAATACCACAAAAAAAATGTATCGATTACTCCCCATCTGATGAGAGTTTTGTGGAAATACTTCCTATTGTTAATGACACTCAAGATTATCTGATACGAAAATTTACAAAGAGATAATAATTAAATTAATTTATTAATCATCTTCTGTATAATTAATAAAATTATATGAAATAAAATTTTCAAACTCATTTTACTTTTATTATTTTTCCTAGAGTCAAATTTAATTGAATAATCATTAACTATAATGTTTTTTTTACTACTATAAATTATATCAAATAAAATTTTAAAACCTTTCCCATATAATTGTTTTTTACTTCTAATAAAAACTGTTTTCTTTACAATAAAAAATCCACTCATCGGGTCGTTTGTTTTTTTTTTAAAGATTAAATTAATTAGTGTAATTAATGATAAAGATAAGAAAAACCTAAGAATAGATAATCCAGATCTTTTTTTGAAATTTCTGACTGCTACCAAAATATCTTGTTTTTTAGTATTAAAGTTTTTAATTAAAATTGGTAAATATTTAGGATTATGTTGCAAGTCTCCATCCATAATTATTAAATTATTAAATTTCGACTTTTTAATGCCAAGTATAATTGACTTGGATAGATCTCTTTTTTTATCTCTTCTTATGTAGAATGAAAATTTTCTTTCTTTCTTTTTAATTTTATTAAAAACAGTGATACTTCCATCATATGAGTCATCATCTACTACTATAATTTCATAATTATTTTTTTTAAGAAATTTTTTAATCCTTTTAATTAAAATGAAGATATTTTTTTTTTCATTAAATGTTGGTATAATTATTGAGTATTTGCTCATATTTATTATATCTAGTAGTGCAGGATATATTATTCAACTGAAAACGTATATATTGAAGATCCTTTTGATTTATACTCACCGAAAAATTCACCAAAACCACCCGTAGATACTATTGATACATATTGTTTTCCATTAACTTCATATAATATTGGTGGTGCAGAACCTGCTGACTCCATTTCAAAGGACCAAATCACTTTTCCATTAATTGAATTAATTGCATAAACAAAATTGTCTGGTGTCCCTGTTGAAAAAATCACATTCCCCCCAGTAATTGCTACTCCACCGTATGATATAGTTCCTGTCATATCATTTATATCTTCTGTTGGATAAATTTTACCAATTTTTTTCTCCCAGATTATTTTACCTGATGGTATATCTAATGCTACTAATTTTCCCCATGGAGAATTAGAGGCTGGGTTATTATTTTGATCAAGGAATTTTGCCCAATGATGTCTTAATTGAATTTCATTATTTTCTAATAAAATTTTATCCCATTTAGTGAATAGTTCTTTAAAACCATTTAGCTCAATATCATTTAACTGATCATGGTATTTAAGAAATTTTTTCGAATTAAACTTTTTATTAAAATCAGTTTTAGAGAATAGTGAATGCCCAACTAAACTTGGCATGTATCCAGATTTTAACTTACCATTTTTAATTTTAATTGGTTCAATAATTTCAGATTTTTTTTTTGTATTCGGATCAAACGTACCATTTCTTTTTACACCATGACAACTTGAGCATTTATCCTGATATACATCATAAAAAGGAGTTTTGGGCTTAATGTTACTTAATGTTTTTCCTTCAACTAATAAATAAAAAGGATAATTATTAATTGGTGTATATAATATATTATGCTCAGGATTTAAAGTTGATCCAGGCCAAGTAGCTCCACCATGGACACCAAACGTAATTAGTTTTTTACCAAAAGAAGGGGCTTCAAACCAGCCATAAGTAGAATCTAACAGTAGTTCATTTATATAATTTTGACTTTCAACACTTAATTTATTTATATTTTTTAATTTAAATTCAGTGCTAGATAATTTACCCAGGCCATCACTAATTTGATATTGTGATGCAGTTTCTCCTGGGATATTTGATATTGGGGCTTTTTTATAATCTATGTCGTAATATGAAGACCCTGTAATTCTATCGAAGACAAAAGTATTTCCTGTTTTAGTTGTTACAATAACTACTTCCAGAAATTTACCATCAAATTTTAGTTCAGTTAAAATTGGCGGTGAAGATATATCAAAATCCCACAAATCATGACTAACATCCTGAAATGTCCATAAAATTTTATTTACATTTAAATCGATTGCTATTATTGAATTTGCATTTTTATTATTACCAGGTCTTTCAATTCCAACCAATGCAGGCCTTGGATTACCAGTCACAATAAATAAAATGTTATTTTTTATATCAAATGCATTACCGCCCCAAGGAATTCCTCCTTGATCAAAACTTTTATTTTTTGGGTGAATTTTAATTAAACCTCTTTGCTGACCTGTTAACAAGTCATAGTATTTTACTGATCCAAAAGTTACTAAATAGATCAAATCATTATATATTATTGGTGGAGTAATGGTTTTTACTCCCTTTACAAATCCCTTATTTCCAAAATTTGACACAAGGCTTCCATCCAAAATGTTAATCTTAACTATCGAATTACCAACCGTTAATATTATATAAGATTTATTTTTTTCTTTCGATATTGTTAAGCCTCGCCTTGTGGGAGATAACAAAAATTTTTTTTTCCATATTAAGCTCCCATTTAAAGCATTCAAGGCTACAACTTGAAAATCTGCTGAAATAAATATAATTTTATTATCTATAAAAACTGGATTAACTTCACTATTTAGATTCCATTTATTTGGATTTTTTTGATAATCAAAGGTTTGATACTTCCATTTTAATTTCAGATTTTTAATATTATCTAAATTAATATTAGATTTTGAATTATTGAATTTTAAATTTTTATAACCGCCATTAGATCTCAGCCAGGTTTTACTTTCATCAATATTATTTTTTGATAAACTTACTAAATATTTATCTAAATTATAATTTTTTATTCCTTTAATATTTTTGGGTCTAATCGACTCATTATCATCTAATTTTTTATTAAAGAATTCCTTCTTTAAAATTGGATATTTAATACCATACTTTTCTTCTCTTTTTTTTCTTAGGGTTAATTCAAATGGAGAATTATATATAATTTTTTTAGTAGTTTCATAAACGTATGTTTTGTATAAAAATTTACATGAGTCTATTGCATACTTTAAGTTAATATCTTTTTTAACTTCTAAAAAATTTGAAAAAGAACATTTTGCTTTATTTAATGGTACAATAAAAATTGTGAATATAGATATTGTTACTATTATTAGATATTTTATATAATTCATGAAACCTACAACATATCAAGTAAAATTATAAAAAAAATAAAATAAGTTCCTTAACTTATTTAAGAATAAAATTGATTTGTTTACCTTGTGTAAAGTATTGATTTTTATAATAATAAATTAAAACACTGTTTTGTGATGAGCAAGAGTTTAACTGTAAAATCTTTTTTTTGAAAAAATAAAAGCAGATAGGTACATCACAAAGCCTAGCACATAAAGAGACCTATACCCAAAATACATTGCATTGTATTCTAGCAATCCTCCAAATATTGCACCTAAAATATTTGACGATAGTGCTATAGAGATTGCTTTCTCTGCTGAAAGTTGTTTAGAAAATGCCATTCCTGAAAAAAACATCGGAAGTGTTAACATCATTGGTGATAGAAATTTTTGTAAAATTGGACTTAGTGTTCCATGATCTATTAAAGTAAAAAAATAACCTAATATTATTGCAAAGAAAATAAACGTATATACTAACCACAGCTTTATTTTAGTATTATTTATAACTAATAAGTTTGCAAGATATGCCATTATTAAAACACAAGCGATTACAATGCTTACAACAAACCAAGTACTTCCATAAACCAGAGCTAATTCAGTTATACCTTTTGTTTCAACCAACATAAATCCTGATCCTAAAAAGAAGCAAACAGGAGAAAAGTTACTTTTATTTATTGGTTTTATTCTATGTATTAAAAAAAATGACGATAAAAAAATTAAAAAAATTATGAATATATATGATTTTGGCCAAATTTTTTTGGGCATATAAAAAAAGGGCCAATTATCAGTTGAAATATCTATTTTTGCTAATTCAGATTCATTACTAAAAAAAGTTGTGTAAGAAACATCAGGATTTTTAATTTTAAAATTTTTATCTATATTTTTTCCAATAAGAAAAGCGTATGGTTGCATTTTAAATTGATCAGTATCTTCTTCATAATGCGTAATAACCAATGGCTCTTTTCCATCAAATGCTTCAGTTAACATTGCGTATATTTTTAAACCTAAAGATGCTTCCGATAGATTAAAACTTAAACTTAGATAGCCATCATCAGTTAGAGTTTTTCGAGCTTCTTTAAAAGATTCTACCGTATAAACATATGAGTCCAGCCTAATCCCTCCTCTTCCAGATAATGAAGAGTGAGAGTCCAACATGCCATATATGATTAGGTCATATTTATTTTTAGTATGTTGTATAAAATTTCTTGCATCATTTTGGATTACGTTAACTTTTTTAGAATGATAAGGTCTTTGTGGGTGATACTTTTTTCCAATATGTATTATGGCAGGATCTATTTCCACAGCATCTATATGAGAAACTCCTTTTTCTAATGCGTACGCAGTATCATTTCCTGTTCCACTACCTACTATAAGAATTTTTTCAGGTATTTTTGATCTAATGGAGTAAGGCGCTTTGTAGTTTGCCGCCAGTGGAGCCGGATCATATTTAATTGTTCCAGTCACATCGTACGGAGTTTGATACCATGTATTACTCACCATAACATCTATTGTAGGTGATGAAGTGCTGTAATTGTGCTGTAATGAGATCAATTGATAGGGTGAGTATATTTCTTGCTTACTTAGATCCGTTGGCACCAATATTATAAAAAGTACTATTAATGTTGAAACAAATGGAATGAAAATTTCTAGTAAAGTTTTTCTAATAAAAATAATAAAAACAAAAAAACCAACCAATATCCATAAAGAAGGTGGGCTCCAGATGAAAGACATAAAGCTAAAAATAATTATTCCTGATAAGCTTCCTATTAAATTCCAACTATAACTTTTTAATTTATCTTGACCATGCATCAATCTGGAGACTAAATGACCAAGTGGGACGAAGATTATTGCATTACTAAGAAAAATTATAATTACAAAAGAATAAATTAACAAAAATTGAAATAATGTCTGAGCTCTATCTTGCCCCATAGCCCATTGTTCAGCAATTGGGTTTTGTAACAAAACAGCTAATGGTGTATTTTTTACTAAATACATAAAAATAATTTGCAAAGCCAAAAGTGGAAAAACCCACTTTAATGAATTAATTTTTTTATGACCAAAAAGATAACCGATTCCAAGGCCTAATAAACAGGACAATAAACTTATATTTTTAAAAAAACTAAATAATTGAAAATATGTTGAGTGCAGTCTTATTATCATAAGTTCTAAATAAAGACCTAGTCCAGCAGCTACAGCAATTAAATAATTTAAATTGTATGGTTTTAGATGAAAAATTTCATCTAAATTATTTTTTGAAAATATAATTTCTTTTACTTTTATAATCGAAAAAATTATTAATATTGTTAAAGGAAAAATTAAGAGTAAATGAAAATATTTTTCATCAAATAACTCTA
>MDTF01012072.1_pt1 | contig 11512 bp, 10 predicted proteins | sample 811191 | NCBI WGS metagenome assembly MDTF01 (sample SAMN05326649, study PRJNA326480) | marine metagenome | isolation source: seawater | place: Southern Ocean | collected 2011
AGAAAGTGTAATAAAGTCTCAAATGATTTAGAGCAAATCTGGTACTTAATGGATTTAATTTGGGATGATTATAATTGTGATAATAAAAATCTTGAATGGGACAAAATAAGTAAATTTTATTTTCATCCTGTATGGATTTTAAATGGTTTATTTATTGAACAACATGACTTATCAATGTCTCAAAGAAACGCAATAAGTTCCTGGATTGCTGAGAATTCTTTTAAAAATATCGTTGATTATGGCGGTGGTTTTGGGACATTGGCTAGAATCATAGCCGGAAAAGATGTAAATATTGATGTGCAAATATATGAACCACATCCCAGTAAATATGCACTTAAACGAGTTGCTGAATTTTCTAATATTAGCATCATAAATAAACTGAATACAAATTATGATTGTTTGATTAGTACAGATGTTTTAGAGCATGTTCCTGATCCTTTAAAAAATTTTAGTAGTATGGTGAATAGTGTTAAAGTAGAGGGTTATCTAGTAATAGCAAATTGTTTTGCTCCAGTTATAAAGTGTCACCTACCTCAAACATTTCATCTCAGATATACATTTAATCAGTTTGCTAAATTTATGGGGCTTGAAGTAATTGGTACTTTAGAAGGGAGTCATGCAACAATATTTCAGAAGGTTGATAATAAAGAAGTGAATTTGAATAAAATTAGATTTTATGAGAAGTTATCCAAGATTTTATTCTCAATTATCGAGCCATTAGAGTTTACTGCCAGAATGATAAGAAAATTTGTCATTAAAATATAATTCTAATTTTAGTTTTATAGTACATATCTCATTCATTTTTGTTTTATTTTTTTTGAGCGAGTAATATGCGCCTATTTTTGAGACTTTTAGAAGTAGATACGAATAGTTTCTCTAACTGTATAATTAACATTAAATAGCATCATTCCTTTTCATCCTAGTAGGCATTTTTGTTCTTTTAAGGATGTTTTTGTATCTCTATTTCTAAGCTACTAAGAATATCACATATTAATCAAAGGTATAATAAAAAGGTGACGATGAATAAAATAAAAAGTAAATTAACAAAGGGCTAAATTGATATTAATACTAGGTGGAGCAGGCTATATTGGAAGCCATACAAATAAACTGCTATCTAAAAATGGATACAAAACAATTGTCTATGATAATCTTACTTATGGACATAAATCTGCTGTAAAGTGGGGAGAATTCATCTTGGGCGATTTAGATGATGTAGATGAACTCACAAATGTTTTTTCAAAATATGATATCAAAGCTGTTATGCATTTTGCTGCTTTTGCGTATATTGGTGAATCAGTTGAAAATCCTGAAAAATATTATATAAATAACGTTTCTAATACCTTAAACCTTTTAAAGGTGATGAATAACTTTGGATGTAAAAAAATTATATTTTCGTCAACATGTGCAACATATGGCAATCCTCAATATGTCCCAATAGATGAAAATCATCTCCAAAGTCCGATTAATCCTTATGGTAGAAGTAAATTAATGATAGAGAATATACTTCAAGATTATAACAATGCTTACGATATGAAGTATATAAGTTTAAGGTATTTTAATGCTGCTGGGGCAGATATAGATTGTGAAATTGGAGAAGATCATGATCCTGAAACTCATTTAATTCCTCTTGCTCTTGATGCTGCTATTGGTAAAAGAGAAGATATTAAACTATTTGGATCAGACTATGAAACAAATGATGGGAGTGCCATAAGAGATTACATTCATGTAGCAGATATAGCGCAAGCCCATATGTTGGCATTTGAATATCTTGAAAGAGGTGGCAGTTCAGATAGTTTTAATCTCGGTAATGGTGAGGGTTATTCAGTAATTGAAATTATAGATGCAGTTAAGAGAGTTACAAAAAAAGATTTTAAAGTTACTCTTAGAGATAAAAGAGTTGGTGATCCAGCAAGGCTAATTGGTGACGCTTCAAAAGCTAAAGATATTTTAAAATGGAAACCAAAATATTGTGAAATAGAAAAAATTATACAAACAGCATGGGACTGGCATCAGAGGAATGAAGATTTAATATGAAAATTGCAATAGTAGGGACAGGCTATGTTGGATTATCCAATAGTATGCTTCTAGCAAAACATAACGAAGTGGTGGCTCTAGATATTATTCCTGAGAAAGTGAGGATGCTCGAAAATAAAATCTCTCCTATACAAGATAAGGATATTATTCAATATTTAAAAAGAGATGACTTAAATTTTAGCGCTACTTTAGATAAAAAATTAGCCTACAAAGACGCGCAATTTATTATTATTTCAACTCCAACTGACTATGATCCTGTTAAAAATTACTTCAATACAAAATCAATAGAGAGTGTTATATCAGATATTTTGGCAATTAATCCAAAAGCTACAATGGTAATTAAGTCAACTGTACCTGTAGGCTATACAAAAAGTATTAGGGCTAAATTTAATACATCAAATATAATATTCTCACCAGAGTTTTTAAGAGAAGGGCAGGCACTCCATGATAATTTATATCCTGGCAGAATTATAGTTGGAGAAAAGTCAGAACGCGCTATTATTTTTGCTGAAATTTTGAAGAAAGGAGCAATTAAAAAAAATATTTCAGTTTTATATACTGAGTCAACAGAGGCAGAAGCTATTAAATTATTTTCAAATGCTTATCTTGCCATGAGGGTTGCTTATTTTAATGAGTTGGATTCTTATGCAGAAAAATATAATTTAAGTACAAAAGACATTATTGATGGAGTGAGTTTAGATCACAGAATTGGTGGACACTACAATAATCCAAGTTTTGGTTATGGTGGGTACTGTTTTCCTAAAGACACCAAACAATTAAAAGCAAATTTTAAAGACGTTCCAAGCAATCTTATTGATGCAATAGTTGATTCAAATGAGACTAGAAAAGAATTTATAACAACTCAAATCCTCTCTTCAAAACCATCTTTAGTTGGCATATACAGACTTATAATGAAATCAAATTCTGATAATTTTAGATCTTCTGCTGTTCAGGATATCATTAAAAAACTTCAAATAAAAAATATACAAATAGTAATTTATGAGCCTGAAATGAAAGAAAAAACCTTTGAGGGTTTGAAAGTTGTAAAAGATTTAAATGAGTTTAAAAAAATTTCCGATACCATTGTCGCAAATCGTCTTGATGATTCTCTGGAAGATGTTAAAGAAAAGGTTTATACAAGAGATATTTTTAGGGGTGATATGTAATGAGTAAAAAAAAGATACTTGTCACAGGTGGGGCTGGATTTGTAGGTAGCCACCTTTGTGAGAAACTATCACAAGATAAAAATAATGAAGTGTATTCATTAGATAACTACTTTACAGGAAGTCTTGATAATCATGTTAAAAATGTAACATATATAGAAGGCCTAACCTCAGATATATCTAAGCTAATAAAATTTAATCCAGATATAGTTTATCATTTGGGTGAATATTCAAGAGTTGAACAAAGTTTTGAAGATTTGGAGAAAGTTTGGCGCTTTAATAAAGATGGAATGTTTGCAGTTCTAGAGTTTGTTAGAAAAGCTGGATGTAAAATACTTTATGCAGGTAGCAGTACAAAATTTGGGGATGAAGGGCTTGGCAGAAGTGCTAGCCCATATGCCTGGACTAAGGCTTCGAATACAGAGTTAGTAGAAAACTATGGTGCTTGGTTTAACGTTCCATATGTCATCACATATTTTTACAATGTGTATGGTCCAAGAGAGATTCAAACTGGAAAATATGCTACATTAATAGCACTTTTTAAAGAAAAAATGAAAAATAATGAAGCTCTTACAATAGTGAGTCCTGGTACGCAAAAAAGAAACTTTACGCATGTAAATGACATCATTCAAGGCTTAATTCTCGTTGGTGAAAAAGGTTTTGGTGATGAGTTTGGAATTGGTAGTTCAGAGTCATATAGCGTAAAGGAAATTGCTGAATTTTATGATGGAAATATAGAAATGATTCCTGAAAGAAGAGGTAATCGCATGACAGCTAAGTTAGTAACTGATAAAACTAAATCTTTAGGCTGGAGTCCTAATCATACTATTAAAGAGTATATAGATACTTGCAAAAAGAATAACTGGAAGTAAAAAGAAAATACATGAAAATATTAATAGTAAGTACATTTGATGAATTCGGAGGTGCAGCGAAAGCAACTTATAGAATTCATAAATCACTATTAACTCAAGGTATTGATAGTAAGATGTTGGTTCAAAGAAAACAAAGTGATGATGAGACAGTTCAAACCCTAAGTAAAACAAAAATAAAAAAAGTGGCAAACTATTTTTTAAGACCTGCATTGGATAGAAGCCCTTTAGTATTTTATAAGAATAAAACGCTTTTTAGCCCATCTTGGGTTGGGTTTAGTAATATTGTTGATACTATTAATGAGATAAATCCTGACATAGTCCATTTACATTGGATATGTGGAGGATTAATAAAAATAGAAGATTTGACTCGTATAAAAGCACCTATTGTTTGGGGTTTGCTCGATATGTGGGCTTTTACTGGAGGTTGCCACTATAATCAACATTGTGAAAATTTTAAAAAAAATTGTGGTAATTGTAAAATTTTAGGCAGTAAAACAGATTATGACTTAAGTAGATTAATCCATTATAAAAAAAAGAAAGTATATAACCAGCTTCCTAGTATGACAATAATTGGGCATAGCAAGTGGTTGGCCAAATCTGCAAAACAAAGTAGCTTGCTTAAGAAAAATAAAATATTGAATATACCAAGTGCCATAGATACAACAATCTTTAAATCATTTAATAAGGCAATATCAAGAGATCTTTGGGGCTTACCACAAGATAAAAAACTGGTTCTTTTTGGGGCAATGGAGGCAACAAGCGACCTAAGAAAGGGTTTTAAAGAATTAAGTGAGGCCCTATATAGGCTGGAAAGTAATAATATAGAGTTTGTTGTTTTCGGAAGTAATGAGCCAAAAAATCCTCCTAACTTTCGATTTAAAACTCATTATCTTGGATATGTAAATGATGATAAGAATCTTGCTAATTTGTACAGTGCTGTAGATGTAATGGTAGTACCAAGTTTACAAGAAAACCTATCAAATGCTATTCTTGAATCTTTGGCATGTTCGACTCCAGTGGTTGGATTTAATATAGGTGGAAATAGTGATATGATAGAATATAAAAAAAACGGCTATTTAGCCAAGCCATTTGATATAAATGACTTAAAAGATGGAGTTGAATGGGTTTTAAATGCTAAGAATTATGATGAACTATGTGTTAATGCAAGAAATAAGATAATGAGAGAGTTTGATAGTGTAGTTGTGGCTAAAAAATATACAGAACTTTATGAAGATATTTTAAATAACTGATTATGATTTTACTAATAAGATTAAATATGTTGCTATTTTTTTTCAGCAACAGCTCTAACCTGAAACCATGAACGCTCTATACGACCATAAATTCGACAAGCTAATTCAAATAATATTCTACCTCCAATTTTTGCAATAAGTTTAGATTTTGGAGGCCATTTATGTATATACGCTTTCGATTCAATTAATGAAAATCCTGCCTCTGTGAACATATTTCCTAGACACATTGGGCTCCAGCTGAAAAGGTGATGATTTATATCATTTGGCTTGTAACTATAATTAATAGACTCACAAGGTACAACAAAAATTATTTTACCACCTATTTTTAATTTTTTTTTGAGCTCCTTTAATTCATCTAAGGGCTGTAGAGTATGTTCCAAAGCATTATTGGAAATTATTACATCAACATATTCATCTAGAATGTCCACAACACTATCGTAAATTTCAATGCCATTTTTTCTTGCAATTGAAGCAGCAGTAGGGTTAACTTCTACTCCAATGCGCTTTTTACAGTTAATATTTTTTAGTAAGAAGCCACCACCACAACCAAAATCTAATACTGTGTCATTTTCATTAATGTAATCTGAAAATTTAGTTAAATTAGCCCAGCCACCAAACGTTCCAATATCCTTTTGCCAATCAAAATAATCATTATTGTAGTGGTCACTTATTTTTTTAAACATTAATTACTTTTTTAATAAGTCGAGTAGATAAAAAAATTATTATACAATAACATTCTAATTGTTGACTAGCCTTATCTTGACTCGAAACAATGAACTGTAAATTTGCACTAAATTAGTAAAATTAGATTTAATTAATTAAGGCATTAGTCAGAATGAAGTTATTTTTTAAAGATATTTTTTAATTTTTTTTGTTTTTGAAATCTTTATTAAAACTCAGATACTCAAAAAATTATTTAATTAAATTTAGTAGTATTAATTCACATAGTCCATATAATCAAAAAAGAGTAAATAAATACTAATAAAAAGGAAGTTATAATGCCTTTCTAAATATAAAAAAATATTGCTAATGGAATACTTTGATGATGAAGCTAAATTGTAAAATAAAAATTACCATTTAGTAAGAGTTAGTTATAAATTTATCCCATTATTATCCATACAGTGAAGAAATTAAATAATCAAGAAGAGAATTTTAAAACTACTTTATTCTTACCTAGCAATGAGAGGCGAATTGGGGAAGGTGGTTTGCGAACAAAGGGAAGCCATAAAAAATCGCATGAAGGGAGCCCACTTATTTCAATTATTACTGTAGTTTTTAATGGTGAAAGATATCTTGAGGATACTATTGTGTCTGTTTTGAGTCAAACTTATGACAACATAGAGTATTTGATTATTGATGGAGGCTCTGATGACGGTACGTTAGATATTATAAGAAAATATGAAGGTGAAATAGATTATTGGGTTAGTGAAAAAGATGATGGAGTTTACGATGCCATGAATAAGGGTATTGATTTAGTAATGGGTGATTGGGTCAATTTTATAAATTCTAGTGACACTATAGAAAAAAATGGATACAAGCTAGTCTTAGATGATTTATTGAATTGTTCGGATAAACTTAATGCAATTGCATTTGGATACTCTTATTCTATTGCAGATCTTCAAGGTAATTTGGTGAATAAAGTTGTAACGCCTAATCTAGATAAAAAATGGAAAATGCCATCCAGCCATAACTCAATTGTTTATAAATCTAATGTGTTAAAAAAACATAAGTTTGATTTAAGCTTTAAGTGCGCATCTGATTTTGATCAACTAAACAAAATTAACAATAGCAATAATATTGGTAAAAATAATTATGTATTATCAAAAGGTAGGGCAGATGGATTTATTGCGCAAAATAAGTTTCAATCATTTTTGGAGTATTTCCAAATATGTTGGCAGAGTGATAGAAAAGTTTATGCAGTTTATTGGGCAGCTAGATTAATACTTGTATATTTAAATTTAAGATTTAGAAAATTTCTATGAGAAAATTAAAAGTCCTCCACTTTATATATGGCGATTTAGCATACAATAATTTTTTATCTCCATTACTTAAACTTAATGAAAATACATCCTTATCTCAAGAAGTAATTATTGGTGGTCGTGATCTAAGTCTAGAAGTTTTTAAAACAAAGAAAGGCAAAGGACTTCACTATGGATATAATTTTCAGTTGCGAAGTTTTCCTGTTAGTTTTTTAAAATTGTTTAAAGTAGTTTTGAGAAAGTCCCCCTCAATTGTTGTTGCTCATATGGCATTGTATGCAACGTATCCTTTAATTATTTCTAAATTATTAAAAGTTGAAAAAAGAATTTATCTCTGTCATGGCGCGCCATACTTAGGCTATAAAGGGCCACTAAAATTATTCTTAAAAACTATTGAAAAAATTAATATTTCATTGTCATCATTGACAATATGTGTATCACCTTCGATACAAATTGAGTTAAAAAAAATTGCTAAAAATGCAAATATTGTCTCAATATATCCTGGTTCATCTGTTGGACTTCCACCTGATAAATATTTAAGTGAGTGGAAGCTTCTTAACAAGTTGAACAATTTCCAAAAAAGAACTGAATTAAGAGTTATTTTCGTTGGTAGAGGAAATAGAAGAAAGGGGGTATTTGATCTTATTAAAGCATTTAGCACTCAAAATATTTTAGACAAAAAAATATGCTTAGATTTGGTAGGATTTAATTCTGATAGCTTGGGTCTTGATGTAAATTCCGTGCCAGATAATATAACATTTCATGGATTTCAGAAGAATGTACAATCTTTCTATGAAAATAGTGATATTGTAATTTTACCTAGTTGGCATGAAGGGTTTGGATATACACTATTAGAAGGCGCTGCAAATGGATGTGCGATGATAGGTTCTAAAATTCCTGGCCCAGATAGTATAATAACTAACAATTATAATGGATGCTTAATTCCTGCTAAATCTGCAATAGAGATTGAGAATTGTTTGCTTAATTATTGGCATAATAGGGATATCTTGTTGAGTCATATGCAAAATGCATATTTAAGGTCATTTGACTTTCAAGAAGCAAAAATTGTTAGCTCTATGACAAATATTTTGTTAGGAAAAAAGTAATGATAATAGAATTATGATTCACGTTTTACAATTCGCACTTGTCATTTTTTTTTCGTTGTGTTTAACTATATATCTTGGAAAAAAACTTAATCTAGGTTCATCTCTTTCAACGATAATTTATAGTGTTCATACTTCGTATTGCATTATTTATTGGTATTTATACGTATACGTTGGCTATTCAGATGCAGTCATGTACTTTAATTTATCTTTGATACAAGATTTTAATTGGCTACCAGGTAATAAATTTATAATCTCACTGACAAAAATTTGGTCTGATATTCTTGGTCTTAATATTCTAAATACTTTTCTTGTGTTTAATATGTTTGGAGTCATAGGGGTTCAATTTTTATTAAGAGTGCTATTGGACATATGGCCAAAGTCAGGGAAATTAATACATATGCCATACTATATCATTTTATTACCTGGGCAGAGTTTCTGGAGTTCAGCGATTGGGAAAGATGGTATTTCATACCTATCAATATCTATTATATTGTATGGCTTGTATGCCACTAAATATCGCTATCTTATTGCGGGTATTCTTATGATGTTTCTCATTAGACCGCATATTGCTCTAGTAATGGTCCTAACTACTATCATTGTTTTTTTATTTTCTTCATTTCAAAATATACTATCTAAATATGTCATTTTGTTATTCGCACTAATTAGTGTGTATTTTGGATTGGGATTTGTATTGGATTTTCTGAGTATAAAAAGCTTTTCAGTAGCGAATATATTTGATTTTATAGCTATTCGTGAAAAATTGCTTATGGGGGGAGGATCCAGCTATAGTGTCGAAAATATGCTGTTTATACAAAGAGTAGGTGGTTTTTTATTTGCGCCATTTTTCTTTAATGTAAAAAATATAACAGGCTTTATTTTTGCAATTGAAAATTTATTTATATTTATATTTGCTATAAAATATATATTATTTCAAATGCCTTTTTTCTTGAAAAATTTTAGATTGCCAATCATTTCTTATTCTTTAGTTTACTCAACTGTAACCATTGTTATAATGTCATTAACTACATCAAATGTAGGTATTGCTCTAAGGCAAAAATATATGATTCTTCCTTTTTTGTTCGTATTAGGAGCAATGGCTGTGAAATCACATTATATTAAATCAGAATCTCGTAAAAAATTAGCATACAAATGAAACGATTTTTAGACCTACTCTATATTTTTTTAAGTTTTCCATTAACTTTTTTTATATTAATATTATTAACTATCACGGTCTTAATCAATATGGGAAGACCAGTTTTTTATACACAGATGCGCCCAGGAAAAAATGGAAAAATATTTAATGTGATTAAATTTAGGTCAATGACTAATAAAAAAGACTCTAATGGAGTTATCTGCCTTGATAAAGAAAGATTGACTAAATTTGGAAATTTTTTAAGATCAACAAGCCTTGATGAATTACCTAGTCTTTGGAATGTTTTTAAGGGTGAAATGAGCATAGTTGGGCCAAGGCCTTTACTGCAACAATATCTTCCTTTATACTCAAAGAGGCAAGCTAGAAGACATGAAATAAAGCCTGGAGTCACTGGATGGGCTCAAATTAATGGCCGTAATGCGATTAGTTGGGATGAAAAGCTTGAGTTAGATATTTGGTATGTTGACAATCAATCAACTTGGTTGGATATGAAAATATTATGTTTAACACTAAAAACAGTGATTATGCGCAATGGTATATCTTCAAATTCCCATGTGACAATGGATCTTTTTAAAGGGAATCATGAAAGATAAAGTTAATCATAAGCGGTTTAAAAACTGGAGTTATCCCACAATTATTGATGGTGAACTCACGAAATATAATTGGGTTGTTCAAAATTTAGATGGTTTTGATCTTCATATTAATACTGATATTGGTGCTTTTTCATATATTAATGCCTTGCATGGGGTTCAAATTGAAAGTGAGGTTCAGATCGGTTCTCACTGTTCAATCTATTCAGTATCAACAATTGATAATAGTTCTGGACAAGTTGTATTAAAGAAAGGTTGCAAAATTGGAAGCCATTCTACGATTCTTCCAGGTGTAACAATTGGGGAAAACTCAATAGTTGGTGCACACAGTTTTGTAAATAAAGACATACCTGATAATGTTTTAGCTATTGGTGTCCCAGCAAAAGTAATAAGAAGCCTTGGTGATGAGTAATACTGTATTTTCACCATGGCCATCTTATACTCTTGAAGATGCTAAAGCTGTAACTGAAATTTTGCTTTCTAATAAGGTTAATTATTGGACAGGACTAGAGTGCCGGAAATTTGAAAAAGAGTTTGCTGATTGGTCTCAATCTAAATACTCAATTGCACTATCTAATGGAACTTTAGCATTAGATCTTGCTTTTAACGCTCTATCTATTGGTGTAGGTGATGAGGTAATTGTCACCTCAAGAACCTTTATAGCATCAGTCTCATCTATTGTAAATTCTGGCGCAACCCCAATATTTGTAGATGTTGATATAAATTCACAAAACATTGCGACTGAATTAATTGGTGCAGCTATTACTAATAGAACCAAAGCTATTGTTTGCGTGCATTTGGCAGGCTGGCCTTGTGAGATGGATGACATTATGAGCTTAGCTGATCAATTTGATCTTTATGTGGTTGAGGATTGTTCACAAGCACATGGCGCTAAATACAAAGGTAAATCTGTAGGCTCAATCGGTCATATTGGTTGTTGGAGTTTTTGCCAAGATAAGATAATGACTACCGGTGGTGAGGGTGGTATGGTGACTACTAATAATAAATCTTTATGGGATAAGATGTGGGCTTATAAAGATCATGGTAAGAGCTACAAAGCGGTTTATGAGAGAGAACATTTGGAAAGCTTTAAGTGGCTGCATGAATCCTTTGGGTCAAATTATCGTATGACAGAAATACAAGCTGTTCTCGGTAGGATTCAGTTAAAAATTATGCCAGATTGGCATAATAAGCGCTTGCAAAATATAAATAAAATCTGGAGTACTGCAAGAAAATGTAAAGGTTTGCGTGTACCAGAAATACCAAAACACATAGATCATGCAGCTTATAAGTGTTATGTCTTTATTCAGTTAGATAAACTTAATAAAAATTGGACTCGTGACATTATTATTAAAAAAATAACTA
>MDTF01011433.1_pt1 | contig 11511 bp, 9 predicted proteins | sample 811191 | NCBI WGS metagenome assembly MDTF01 (sample SAMN05326649, study PRJNA326480) | marine metagenome | isolation source: seawater | place: Southern Ocean | collected 2011
CCGGAAGCACCCGACATACGACCATCAGTGACCAGCGCTACACTGTAACCCCGATCCTGTAAAATACCCAGAAAGGGGGTTAATTTATGCAATTCTGGCATACCGAGGGCGCGCGGCCCCTGATAGCGCACAACCACAATGCAATCTCGATCCAGCCTGCCCGCTCGAAATAGCGGTTCGAGGTCGTTTTGATCTTCGATCACCACCGCAGGCGCTTCGACCACTCGGTGCTGTGCAGCAACGGCCGATACTTTTAGCACGCAACGCCCAAGATTTCCCTCGAGCAGACGCAACCCACCCTCGCTGGCGAATGGCTTTTGTATGGTCGCAAGAACCGACTCATCGAGCGATTTCTCGGGCGACTGGCGCCAGTCTAAGCGCCCATTATCCAAAAATGGTTCGTTGATGAAAGCGCTAAATGCATCTCCCCAGACGGTGCGTGCATCGGGGTGCATATAGCCGCCGGCCAGCAGCGCCCGGAACAGGCAACTGGTGCCGCCGGCCGCGTGAAAGTGGTTGACGTCCGCTTGACCATTAGGGTAGACCTTGGCCATCAACGGCACTACCGATGACAGTGCCGCAAGATCCGACCAGTCGAGTAAAATTCCAGCAGCCCGCGCGATCGCAACAATGTGCATGCTGTGGTTGGTCGACCCACCAGAAGACAGTAACGCAACGCTGGCGTTGATAATGGAGCGCTCATCGACAACCTTACCAATCGGCCGATAGTCGTTACCTAACGCGGTGATCCGCGCCAACTGATGCGCCGCTCCGGCGGTCAATGCCTCGCGCAGGGGATTGTCAGGATTGACAAAGGAACTTCCCGGCAATTGCAGACCGAGGGCTTCGAGCACCACCTGATTACTATTTGCAGTACCATAAAAAGTGCAGGTGCCATGGCTGTGATAGGACTCAGATTCGGCTTGAAGAAGCCGTTCTCGGTCGACTTTACCTTCGGCAAACAACTGCCTGATACGCTGCTTTTCGGCGTTTGGCAAACCGCTTTCCATCGGGCCGGCGGGAACAAAAATGACCGGCAAATAACCAAAACTTAACGCGCCCATCAATAGACCCGGCACAATTTTATCGCAGATCCCGAGCGCCAGCACGCCGTCAAACATCTGGTGAGACAGCGCCAGAGCGGTGCATTGAGCGATCAAATCACGACTTAGCAAGCTCAACTCCATGCCGTCCTGCCCCTGGGTGACACCATCGCACATCGCCGGAACGCCACCAGCGACCTGTCCAGTGCAACCCATCTCTCTGAGCGCGCGTTTAATTTTATCGGGATAATCAGCGTAGGGTTGATGCGCCGAAAGCATGTCATTATAGGCCGTCACAATGGCTATATTAGCGGCTTGAACCAACCTCAAACTGTCTTTATCACCGCTACCACAGGCAGCAAATCCGTGGGCCAAGTTGCCACAACTCAGCTTTCCACGCTCCGGACGATTGTTTTGATCGCTGGCCAATTGCTGTAAATAATCACTTCGCAGCGAAGCGCTACGACGAATCACGCGCTGAGTAACCGACGAGACGACCGAATTAAGACTTTGCATAAATTTCCGTGAAAACCAGCCAGTAATGTATAATAATTACTTAATTAGACGGGCTTTATAATCATTTTCACTGATTATACCGACTTTTTAATTTTAACCTAATATTAATTAGGTGAAACTGTAGTAAAACTACATTTAGCCCAACCCTATGAAATGACCCAATAACGGCGCTAAAATATCGCTTTTTACATGTTGCCTACTTATAATTGCAAGCATGTATCGATCGCCGATTGCTTCACAAATCACAACCGGTTTACAGCCGTCTCTGCATGTAAAAAGCAGCTTACTATAAGATAGAGAGCACATGGATTATACCCATTTTTGCCCGACTAAAACCGCAGCCTGGCAGCATCTCAAAGAATTTGCCAAGCGCGACCCTATCAATATTCAACGGCAGTTTAAAACTGACCCGGGGCGGGTAGCTAATTTATCGATCACCTGCGATGAACTGCTGCTGGATTTCTCAAAAAACCTAATTGATCGCGACATATGGCAGCAATTGATCGCTCTGGCTGAACAATCACCTCTCGCGGCGCATCGCAGTGCAATGTTTAGCGGTGAATCGATCAATACTTCGGAAGACCGCGCGGTACTGCACACAGCACTGCGCAGCGTGGCCGAGAACAACCCCACTAACGAACATCTTGGCAATGCTCTAGAACGTGCTCAACGAGCAACCGACGTGCACCGACAACGCCAACAACTGGCGCGCATCAGTGACAAAATCCGCGCCGGTGAGTGGCTTGGCAGTACCGGAAAAACGGTGACCGATGTGGTCAATATCGGCATAGGCGGTTCCGATCTTGGCCCAAAACTCGCTTGTCAGGCGCTCGCTGAGTACGCACAACCGAACCTAAATATGCATTTTATCGCCAACGTCGATGGTGCCGAGATACTGACTACGCTTGGGCAACTGAATGCCGAAACCACATTAATTACCGTAGCCAGTAAGACGTTTACGACACAGGAAACTCTGCTCAACGCGAACACCGCAATCGACTGGTTCGAAAACCGGCTCGGCTTGGCAAACGCTCAGACTAGCAGCCATTTTATCGCCATCACCGCCAGTCGCCACAATGCGCGCGCCTTTGGCATCGACGATCAGCATATCCTTGAATTTTCCGACTGGGTTGGCGGACGTTACTCACTATGGTCGAGTATTGGGCTGTCGATCGCTATCAGCATTGGCAGTCACAACTTTGACCAGATGCTGGCTGGCGCCGCGGCGATGGATGATCATTTTCTGACCGCACCACTGAATGCAAATATGCCGGTTGCGCTCGCCTTGCTTGGCATTTGGTACAGTAATTTTTTGCATGCCCAAAGCCACGCGGTCATTCCGTACTGCGAGCGACTGAACTTACTGCCGACCTATCTGCAGCAGCTGGACATGGAAAGTAATGGCAAATCGACCCGCTTAAACGGGCAACCGGTAGACTATTCGACCGGTCCAATCCTTTGGGGACAGACCGGCACCAACGGTCAGCACGCATTTTTTCAGTTGCTCCACCAAGGCACCCACTGCATCCCGGTCGACTTTATCGCTGTCGCCGACGACGCACTCAGTAACCCGACACATCATCGGGTTCTGCTGGGTAATATGTTAGCGCAAGGATCGGCTCTAATGACAGGCCAGAGCGCCGCCGCCGATCAACCCCATCGTCACTACCCCGGTAACAAGCCGTCCAACACCTTGCTGATGGATCGCTTGACGGCGAAGAACTTTGGCGCGTTGATCGCCCTTTATGAGCACAAGGTATTTGTCCAGGGAAGCCTTTGGAATATCAATTCATTCGATCAGTGGGGGGTTGAGCTAGGCAAGAAAATGGCCGCAGAAATCCTCGGGGACGACGCATCTAAAGCACCGATGGATGCTTCGACAGCGGCGTTATATGCCCACTTACAGAAAATAACCATCTAATAACGCCGATTGCGCGTCGCTATCAGGCCCGTAATTCACGCGGTAGAGAAAATTCGATACTTTCCACCACGCCCTGCAATTCGCGCGGACGTGAAGCACCCAGTTCGACTAATTTGGCAACCACATTTTCCACCAACACCTCGGGCGCCGATGCCCCCGCGGTAACGCCTATGGTCGTGACATCTTGCAGCCAATCAACGTCAATGTCGTCGGCGCCGTCGATCAAATACGCGCGACAGCCACAGCGCTCGGCGAGCTCGCGCAGGCGGTTTGAATTAGAACTTGCCATAGAACCTACGACCAAAATCACATCGCTCTCCATCGCCAATTGGCGGACCGCGTCTTGGCGGTTTTGTGTAGCGTAGCAAATGTCGTCTTTACGCGGCCCGACGATCGATGGAAAGCGGTCTCTCAGTGCATCAATCACTAATGCAGTATCATCCATCGACAACGTCGTTTGAGTCACAAAAGCAAGATTCGAGGGATCTTCGACCAGTAAATTTTCGACATCCTGTGGGTTTTCTACCAGATATATTTGACCTCCCGCGGACCGGTCATACTGACCCATGGTGCCCTCGACCTCCGGATGCCCAGCGTGCCCAATCAATACACACTCCATGCCATCGCGGCTAAACTTAGACACTTCCAAATGCACTTTAGTGACCAGCGGGCAAGTCGCATCAAAGACTTTTAACGGGCGGTTGTGAGCCTCTCGCTGAACCGCCTTAGACACCCCATGGGCACTAAAAATTAACACCACATCGTCGGGCACTTCACTGAGTTCTTCGATGAATATAGCGCCACGACGGCGCAAATTTTCGACCACATATTTATTGTGCACCACCTCATGACGCACGTAGATGGGCGCACCGAAAAGCACGAGCGCACGATCAACAATTTCAATCGCACGATCAACCCCAGCACAGAACCCGCGAGGATTGGCGAGTTTAATTTCCATCAATGCACGCTCGCGGGTTGCACGTCAAAAATCTTCACGCGAAACAAAATCGTCTGACCGGCCAGTGGATGATTAAAGTCAACTGTGACCTCGGCGTCCGACACCGCCACTACTACCCCCGGTAGTTCGCCATCACCATTTTGGAAAGATAGTACCAGCCCCAGATCTAATTCGTCATCACTGAAGTTGTCGCGCTCGATGGACTGCACATTTTGTGGATTATGCTGCCCGAAGGCCTTTTCTGGAGCGATCAAGAATTCACTTTCGTCGCCAGACTTTAAACCCACCAGTGACGCCTCAAAACCGGGCAATAGATTGCCATCGCCAATCGTAAAACTGGCCGGGGGGGCGTCAAAATTACTGTCGACGACCTCGCCATCTTCGAGCGTCAACGCGAAATTAAGCGTCACTCGAGTACCTACCTCTATGGTTATGCTCATGCCTAGCACCTACCTATTGCCGTAATTGTTATCTAATCGTGTTTACTGCTGTCATCCGCACCTGTACGCCAAGCGTCAACGAGCATCAAAACGGCACCGATAGTAATCGCGCTATCGGCGACGTTAAAGGCCGGAAAATGTCGTGCCGACCAGTGAAAATCCAAAAAGTCGACAACGTAGCCGAGCGTTAACCGATCCCAAAGGTTGCCCAGCGCACCCCCCAAAATCAGCGCCAATGCCAATCGCTCGAGCCATTGTTGACTCGGCAAGCGGGCGATCCAAACAACTATAACCGCGCTGATAAGCCCTGCCAACCCACTCAGCGCCCATCGCTGCCAGCCACCTGCATCGCTCAAAAAACTGAACGCAGCGCCGGCATTGTGCACCCTCACAACGTTAAAGTAAGCGCTGACAGATAGACTGTCTCCATAGACAAAATGACGCATGATCGCAGTCTTTGTCAACTGATCGAGCAGCAGTACGGCCACCGCGACAGCGTACCAGAACCACAGGTGCCGGCGGTTGCTATCGTCAGACATAACTGCGAATCTCGCCGGCACCCACGACGTTTCCGACGCAGCGAGCGCAGAGATCAGGGTGCGCCTCGACACTGCCCACGTCACCCATATAATGCCAACAGCGCACACATTTTGTGGCGTCTGAACGACGTATAGCAACGTTCAGACCGGTCAGCGAGGACTGCGGAGCATCACCTGACTGGGCCATCGGCAACAGCGAAGCGGTCGATGTGATGGTGACAAAACGCAACTCATCGCCGAGTTTCCCCAGCGCCTGCATATAGTGATCGTCAGCGTACAGCACGATCTCGGCGTCCAGAGATCCCCTAATCAAACCCTCAGACCTGCTAGTTTCGAGCATTTTATTGATGGCTTCCTTGGCCTCCATAATGGCATCCCAATCGGCGCGTTGAAAGCCTTTTTCAGCGTTCAACTGCGGCAGATCGTACCATTCGGCGAGGAACACAGAGGCGTCGCGCTGGCCCGGCATATAGCCCCATATTTCGTGCGCAGTAAAACTCAAAATGGGCGCGATCCAGCGCACAAAGGCCTCACTAATATGGTACAACGCGGTCTGCGCAGATCGCCGTGGCAGGCTATCAGGCGCGCAGGTATAGATGCGATCCTTGATAATATCGAGATATAAGCCCCCCATATCGCGGACGCAAAAATTATGTAGCTTTTGATAAACTTGGTGAAACTGAAACTGCTGATAAGCGGTCTGTACCTCGGTTTGCAACCGGTCAGTGCAGTCCAGAGCCCAGCGATCCAAGGCCAATAAATCTGCCGATTCAACCAGATGCTGGTCGGGTTCGAAACCATCGAGATTGGCGAGAAAATAACGCGCCGTATTGCGAATTCGCCGGTAGGAATCTCCAGCGCGCTTGAGTATTTCATCCGAGACGGTCATTTCACTGCTAAAGTCGGCGGATGCCACCCACAGGCGCAGTACATCCGCACCCAGTTCGTTGATCACTTTTTGTGGCGCTACCACGTTGCCTATCGACTTAGACATTTTGCGGCCCTGCTCGTCGACCGTAAAACCATGGGTTAACACCGCTTTATACGGCGCTGTTCCGTTGATCGCAATGGCAGTTTTCAATGACGACTGAAACCACCCCCGGTGCTGGTCGGAGCCCTCGAGATAAAGATCAGCCGGGTAACTCAGACCCTCTCGAGCGGCAATCACCGAGGCGTGAGTCACACCGGAGTCAAACCAGACATCGAGCGTGTCAGTGACTTTTTGATAATCGTCAGCATCCGCGCCGAGAAGATCGACCGGATCGAGATCGTACCAAGCATCGATACCCTCTCGTTCGATACGCAACGCCACTTGCTCGATCAGTTCGGCGCAACGCGGGTGTAAATCACCGCTCTGACGGTGCACAAACAGCGCGATAGGCACGCCCCAGGTACGCTGCCGCGATACACACCAGTCCGGACTGTTATCCAGCATGCCGCGAATCCTTGCCGCGCCCCAATCAGGATGCCAATCAACTGTATCAACCGCCTTTAGAGCTTTTTCGAGGAGCCCATTTTCGCGCATCGAGATAAACCATTGCGGAGTTGCGCGATAGATCAGCGGCGTCTTGGTTCGCCAGCAATGCGCATAACTGTGGGTAAACTGGCTGCAGGCCATCAACCGGCCGTGTTCGGTCAAAACGCTGATCACATGCGGATCTACCTTGTAGACGTGTTCACCCGCAAACAGTTCAACCTCGTCCCTAAACAGGCCGTTATCGAGAATATAATTTAACGTGCCAATGCCATACTCGTTGGCGACCAGAAAATCTTCCAAACCATGATCAGGCGCCGTATGCACGCAGCCGGTTCCGGCATCGTCGGTGACGTGCTCTCCTAACAGCAGCGGAATGTCGCGCCGATAGAAGGGGTGTTGCACCACTAAGTGCTCAAGCGCCGTTCCGGAGCACTCGGACAACATTTGATAATCCTCGATTGCGAGTCGCTGCATCACCGAGTCGAGCAGCGATCGCGCGCAGATCAATCGGCATGGTTGGCCATCGCGCTGATACTGCACCAAGGTATAAGTCAGATCGGCTCCCACCGAAATCGCCTGACTGCTGGGGATGGTCCAGGGTGTGGTCGTCCAGATTAACACCTGAATTTCACCCTCTCCCGGCTTACCAGAAAACGCCCTCTCGAGGCGCTCTAGTTGTGCGTCGCCAATCACAGGGTAGCCAACGTCTATGGCATAGGACTGCTTGTCCTGGTATTCGACCTCGGCCTCGGCCAACGCAGAACCCCCGACTACGCTCCAGTAAACCGGCTTGTAGCCCTTGACCAAATGACCGTTCTCAACCACCTTGCCGAGCGCCCGCACGATATTCGCTTCAACCTCGTATTGCATGGTCAAATAGGGATTTTGCCAATCGGCAAGTATGCCTAACCGAACGAAATCGCGGCGTTGGCCGTCGACCTGCCGCTTAGCGTAATCGCGGCATTTTTGGCGAAACAGTGCATGCTCGACCTTACTGCCGGCCTTGCCGATTTTCTTTTCCACAACGTGTTCAATGGGCAGGCCATGACAATCCCAACCGGGTACAAAGGGTGCATCAAAACCACTCAAAGTGCGGGATTTTACGACGATATCCTTGAGCGTTTTATTGACTGCATGGCCAAGATGGATGTCGCCATTCGCATAGGGAGGGCCGTCGTGCAGAATGTACCGTTTACGGCCACTGCGCGCCGCACGAATTTGTCCGTAGAGATCACTGTCCTGCCACTCCTTGAGAAGACCTGGCTCGCGTTGCGCTAAGTTGGCGCGCATCGGAAAGGCGGTTTTTGGCAAATTTAAAGTCGCTTTATAATCGGTCATCGGCGTTGCTTTTTGATCCTGTGCTTGTGATTACGTCGGTGGTTGGCAAATGTCCTTTCAGCCATCCTCTAATTTTTAGAATATCATTTTTAATGCCCACGACAAGCGCATCCAAACCGTCAAACTTTTGCTCATCGCGAACTTTGTGCAAAAACTCAACGCTGATAAATTGGCCGTATAGCTCGCCACGAAAATCCAGCAAATGCACTTCCAAAATAGGCTTTACAGAGTCGCCGATGGTCGGCCGCACACCGACGTTGGCAGCTCCGTAGTATACCTGATCAGCGACGGCCACGCGCACCGCAAAGACCCCCGAAACTGGGGCTCTGTAACGGTGCAAATGGACATTGGCTGTGGGAAAGCCAAGCTGCCGACCGAGGTGCTGGCCGTGCACCACGCGCCCCTTGATGGCGAACGGGCGCCCCAGCAACGCGGCAACCCGCGGAAAGTCGCCTAACGCGATCGTCTCGCGCACTAAGGTACTGCTGATGCGCTGACCCTCGGTCTCCAGCGTCTGGGTATCGCTCACAGTAAAGTCGTAGCGCTGGCCAAACTCTCGCAACATGGTCAGGTCGCCGCTGCGATCACAACCAAAGCGAAAGTCATCGCCAACGATTAAGTGTTCAACCCGAAAACCCTCGACCAGCACCTGAACAATAAATTCAGCGGCAGTCAGACTGCGTAATTCGCGGTTAAAATGCAGGCAAACCACGCGATCGACACCGACCTCAAGCAGCGTCTCAATTTTTTCGCGCAGACGCATCAAGCGGGCGGGCGCTCGCTCCTCGGCAAAAAATTCCCTCGGTTGGGGTTCAAAAGTCATTGCGACCGCGGTCAAATTTAGATCGCGAGCGCGCGCGACGGCGGTATTCAAAACGGCTTGGTGACCCAGGTGCACGCCGTCAAACGAACCGATGCTGACTACCGACCTAAGCGCCTCGGCACGCAGTGAACGCAGACTCCGAACAAACGTCATATTTCCCTGTTGCACTGCTGAGATCTTCCTCTCGATACAAGCGCTAGATTATACCTAGCAACGCCGTCAAAGCTAATAAAAAGCGCAGCTTTCACAGCGCCGTAAAGCGTACCGCCAACCGGCGGCTAATGTCGCTCGGAAACCGCGGTCTTCGGACCACGCAGATCACCGACCCGGAACCCGGCAAGGAATAGTACCGCGGCATAGATTGCAGCACCACCAGCACAGATCGCCACTAAACGCTGTCCGCGCTGCCACCAAACAAATCCTTGCCAGATCGAGGTATCCAACGCACCCACTGCGTCGGCCAGTAGCCAGACTATCGCGAGCATAGCCGCCAGAGCCGCCAACAGACGCAGGCCAAACACCGACCATTGCCCCGATGAGCGGTAAATTTTTTGCCGTCGCAACTGATGAAACAGTAGTGCCGCGTTGAGGTAGGCCGAAACCGATGTCGCCAGCGCTAGGCCGACATGACCTATCTGCCAATACAGGTGCAGTGGCACCAAAAACAGCAGATTTAGCAGCATATTAGAGATCATAGCGACGATCCCAATACGCACCGGGGTGCGCATATCCTGACGGGCGAAAAACCCTGGCGCCAGCACCTTGATCAACATAAAGGCGACCACTCCAAGAGAGTAAGCCTGCAGGCTAAAGGTCGCCATCTGCATATCGCGAGCAGTCATCACATCGCCATAGAAAAATAATGCAACTAGAATCGGTTGCGCTAAAAGGATTAACGCTGCCGCCGCAGGTATCGCAATTAACAGCACCATCTTAATCGCCCATTCCAACGTCTGTGAGAAGGCAGCGGTCGATTCAGCCGTGTGATGGCGTGAGAGATTAGGTAAAATGACCGTCGCGATCGCCACCCCAAAAACTCCTAATGGCAATTCCGCTAATCGATCCGAGTAGTACAACCAGGAGACGCTGCCGGTGGGTAAAAAAGTCGCCAGAACTGTGTCTAACAACAAATTGATTTGGCTGACCGAAACTCCGAAAATAGCCGGCGCCATCAATCCGAGAATCTTTCTCACTCCCGGGTGATGCCAGTCGACCACCGGCATCGGCAACATATGCATGCGCTGCAAAAACGGTAACTGAAAGGTCAACTGCACGACTCCGGCAAAAAACACGCCCCATGCCAAAGCCAGTGCCGGTTGGTCAAACGCGGGGGCAGCAAATAGTGCCGCAGCAATCAGGGTGGTATTTAACAGTAGCGGAGTAAACGCCGGAACCGCAAATCGGTCGTAACTGTTTAATATGCCGCCAGCGACGCCGGTCAGAGAAATAAACATCAGGTAGGGAAAGGTGATGCGCAACATCGACCCAAGGGCGGTAAACTTGTCTGGCTGCTCTTGGTACCAACTGGGCGCAAAGAGCGCGGCAAACAACGGCGCCAGCACCACCACGGCAAGGGTTACCAGTAACAGCGAAAAACCCAGAGTACCGATCACCCGACTCACCAACTCGCGCACTGCTGCCCGACTGCCACGCTCACGATACTCGCCAAGCACCGGCACGAACGCCTGAGCAAAGGCGCCTTCGGCAAACAGTCGACGGAAAAAATTGGGGATTTTAAACGCCACAAAAAATACATCGGCAAACGCATCGGCACCGATCACTCGCGCCAAAATAACGTCCCGAATCAGCCCCATAATACGCGATAGCATGGTGAAAAAGCTCACCACTCCACTGGAGCGCAGTAATCCAGTGCTCGCTCGGGCGACCTCTTTGGATGCCGCTAGCGGCCCCTCGGGACGGTCATTTTTTGGCTTTTCTTTGCCCACCGCTACACCCTTAAAAATTGATCGACGATAGTCTCGCCATAGCCTAGTTTACGCACCAATCGAGCGATCGCCAAGTCCGTCGCTAACGCTGACACCACAGATTGAACCAAGATCACAAGCCACCACTTGCGACCGCGATCGACAAATTGATAACGACAGCACAAGGGACTTGAATCTCGCCCACAAACCCTGTATCTTACCGCGCCTTTAGACATGTCCCTTTGCAAGGAGTAGACCCAGTTGGCTAATTCAACACAAGCAAAAAAACGCGCCCGTCAAAATGAGAAACGCAGGCAGCACAACGCAAGTTTGCGATCCATGGTGCGAACCTATTTGAAAAAAGTCGATGCTGCGATTGACAGTGGCGATCAAGCCGTCGCGCAAGCAGCTTACGCTGAATCGATGCCGGTAATTGATCGAATGGCAGACAAAGGGATTATTCACAAGAACAAAGCAGCCCGTCACAAGAGCCGCTTGAACACAAAGATCAAAGCGCTTGCCGCGGCTTAA
>MDTF01003751.1_pt1 | contig 11509 bp, 11 predicted proteins | sample 811191 | NCBI WGS metagenome assembly MDTF01 (sample SAMN05326649, study PRJNA326480) | marine metagenome | isolation source: seawater | place: Southern Ocean | collected 2011
GGCAGCACATAGAGCTGGGATTAAACAAGTTATTATCCCTAAAGAAAACGAAAAAGACCTAGCTGATATGCCTAAAAAGATAATTGATGATATTAAGATTACTCCAGTAGAACATGCTGATGAAGTTCTAAAAATAGCTCTAACTAAAGAATTAAAAAGTGTAGAGTGGGTAGAGGTTGAAAACATATCAAAATCAGACACCAAGTCACAAGCTAGTATTCAATAATCATTAATTTAAATTATCTTGCTTATTTTAGTTTTTAAACTAATCCTATAGTTGGATTGACTGGGGATGCCTGTCTTACAAATTGCAAGTAAATATTTAAATTTGTTCCCAAAATCTTAATAGTACATTTTTATGATCGACTTAATTAAATATTTTATCAAAAGAAAGATTGAAAAAAATCCTTTTTTTAGTTGGATTATATTTAAAAATATTCATCATTTAGAATTTCTATTTCCACATGAGCAAGATTATTTTGGAATGAAAAATATATTCTCAGAAAATTTTAAAGGTGATTTTTTAGATATTGGAGGAAATTATGGTCAATCAACCGTAAGCTTTAGAAAATTAGGTTTTAAAAAAAATAGAATCTTTGTATTTGAACCAAATACACACCTTTATTCTAATCTTAAGAGAGTAAAAAAAAATACAAAAATACTTATATATATAATTTTGGTTTATCTAACAAAAATGAAACCAAGACTCTTTATACGCCAATTCGAAAAGGTAGGGCTTATTTAGCTTTATCAAGTTTTAGTAAATCCTCACAAGATAACCAAATTAAATTACAATTCCCTAATTACACAAATGAATTTTTTCATTCAAAGAAAAAGTGTAAGCTCAAGATTTATGACAAGCTAAACCTTGATATAGATCCTAAATTTATTAAAATTGACGTAGAAGGATATGAAGAGAATGTAATATTTGGTTTAAAAAAGACTATAAAGAAAAAAAAACCTGTTTTATTAATTGAATATAATCAAAGAAATTTTAAAACTATTTATGAGCTCTTAAATAAAGATTATGATATTTATTCATACTTACTTAAAAAAAATAAATTATATAAAGTTTCAAATAACGATATTAAAAAATTATATATAGGTAAGGTAACTAAAAATATTTATACTAAGACACATAATGCTAGATGTCTTTATTATCTCCCCAAAAAATTTAAACTTGCTAATAATTAAATCTTGTTTTAACTTTTTTTGCTAGGTATACGATTTAAGATAAATAAAAAATGAAAAAGTATATTATAAATATTATCTTATTTTTGTTATTTGTAGAAATTGGATCATTTATTTTTTCTAAAAATAATTTACTTATAACTAATTCTCCTCCTCCATTATATTCAAAAAAAAATGAAACTTCTATATCAGATTTTTGGATTGAAGAGTCTCCTTGGGGTGCATGGCGTAAAGCTAATACATCAACGTATCATCAATCTCAATGTTTTGATGTTATGTATACATCCAATGAAGTTGGAGCTAAAGATGATTCATTTGAAAACATTGATAAAAATAATTATATAATGCTAGGTGACTCCATGGCATCTGGCTATGGTTCAAACAATGATGATGACTTTGAAACTATTCTTGAGAAAAAATTAGATACAAATATATTAAATTTTGCTACTGCATACGATTTTGGTCCTCTACAATATTGGATGATCTATGATAAATTAGCAAAATTTTATGAACACAATAAAATAATAATTGTTTTATATCCTGGCAATGATTTTACAGACAATCAAAATGATCGGTTTGATAAAAAAAGATGGAGACCTTACTACAAGCTAAATAATGATGGATCTTATGATTATTTTTACAATAAAGAAGCTAAGAATAAAAAAATTTATAAACATTCTGCTTCATTAGAGAAAAGGTTTACTTTAATTAAGGTAAAACAGTTTATAAAAAAAAATTTTTGGACGACTAACACAATAAGGTCAATAAACATTATAATTCAAAGATTTAAAAGTAATTATTCACCATTTAGTTATATTGTTGAAGATGTTTACTCAGGCTATCTAGATCCAAAAATAGATCAACAGAAAGCGGTAATCTATTTCATTGAAAAAATTATTGAAAGTAGCTATCCTAAAGAAGTCATTTTAGTATCAATTCCCAGACCACAAGATTTTGATAAAGTTAACAATAACAAAGATGTCTTAAAAAATATTTACTGGCACAAGGAACTATTAAATAAAGATAAAGTTAATAAAAGATTTACTTTTATTGACATAATTAACAATAGACCAAAAAATATTTTTGATCTTTATCATACATGTGACGGTCATTTATCTAGATTTGGTAATGAATGGGTTGCTGACAAAATCCATGAAGTTTTTAATAATTGATCATTTATTTGATGATAATTAAATTTCACATTTTTTTTTAATAGATATAATAATTCATTAATTATGAAAAAATATTTTTTAAAAAATTCAAATATACTTTATTATAGATCCTTATTTATTCTTATTTCGATACTTTTTTTATCAAAGATATATATTTCGTATGAGGAGATATTGGGTAATGGTTGGGCCTATAACAATTTGTTTATTAACTATTCAGCTGGATTTGTAAGAAGAGGTCTTTTAGGAGAAATTTTTTTACAAGCAAATAATTTTTTTAATATTGGTCCTTTGTATTTTTTTACAACAGTTTTATTTTTTGCATATTTTTTACAAATATTTTTTTTTACAAAATACTAAAAAAATACTCAGATTATAAATTTTTTACTACAATTATTGTATTAAGCCCCGTATTATTATTATTTTATATCTATGATTTAAATGTTTTTTTAGCACAAGATGTCTTTATTAATTTAACAATTTTATTTCATGTTTTTATTGTTAACAAAAATGTTGATGAAAGAAATTACAAAAAGATACTATTATATTTATTAATTCCACTCTTAACTCTAAATTTAATTAATCATGAAAACCAAGCCTTTTTTATTCCTTTTCATTTACTCATTACTCTTTATTTTTTTAACAATAAGGAAGATAGTTCACCTAGCATCAAAAATTTAAAGATATATTTAATACTCTTAATTCCAATTATTATTCTTTTAGCAACATCAGGATCATTTGAAAAATTATTTATTATTAATGACTCAATTAGTAAATTTGATGCTACTATTTATGATCAGTTTGCTGGTAATTTTAATTTAGCTATTGGCGGTTTTATTAAATGGCATTTTTTCTATCATGATGTGTATGATTTTATAAGATTATTTTTTTGTTTTTCTTTATCAATATTTCTAATTTATGTTTGTTTTGATTACTTTATTAAGAGTAAAATAATTGATTTAAATGTTTTATTAGCCACCAAGTATCTATTAATTATATCACCATCTTTTGCTATTTTATTAATAATGCTAGATCATGGAAGAAGCTTGCATATGTTATCAATGCATATAATTTCATTTTATCTACTTTTAAATATCAATAAAATTCAATTAAATGATTTATGGTTAAAGATTAAAAAAAATTATTTTTTACCAAAAATTTTAATACTTTTTTCTATTTTTTATTTAAGTTTTTGGCACTTACCCCAAGGTGGAGGATTTGTTGGTATAGGAAATTTTACAACTACATTTAAAGGTACACTTACTAGTGAATTATTAGAAATATTTTTGATAATATTTAATTTTGTCGATGCTGAAATTATTAATCTTCCTAGGATTATAATTTAATTTAACCAAATAATTTAATTTTAATCATTCCTAGAAGATTATTATATGAAACCATCGGTAATTTAGTCCAGTGATAAATTCTTGTTTCACCAAAATATCTTTCATTATGAATTATATCTAAATTATAAAATGTAAATCCTTTATATTTTGCTCTAGCATTAAATTCCCAAAAAAAACCATCAGGCATTTCAGGTTTAAAATCATTTAATATTTGGCATACTTTTCTATCCATCATTATGAATGCATAGCTAGGGTCTTTTACAGGTACTTTAAAAAGTAATTTATAGATTAATAAAGCTAATTTTGAGTATAGTCTTCTATACATGTAGTCTTTTCTATTAGCTCTGTGTCCATTAACTAAATTTGCTTCCTTTCTGTATTTCCAAAAATTTATAATTTCTTCAGGATTGCTTTGACCATCAGAATCCATTATCAGTAAATAGTCTGCACTTGCAAACTTTATTCCATCTAGCACAGCAATTGAGTAACCTTTTTTATTTTTACCTGTTATCAACTTAATAGGATATTTTTTTTTAAGTTCATCAATTACCTCTAAAGTATTATCTGAACTTCCATCTTCACAGATAATTAAAGAATAATTAATCTTTCCATGAATATTATTATGAATTTCAGGTATAAGTTTCGATAATGACTGACCTTCATTATGTGCTGGCATTAAAATTTCTAAATTTTCAATCATGATATATTTCAACTTATCTATAAAAGGTATATTAACAATGAATAAATGAACATTTTAAAAAATTTAATACTTTACTTACTTAATTTAATTAGAAATCATATTCATCAACCAAAAATTCTAAATTATTTAATAGGATTGGATATTAAAAATGCATTTGATGTGGGTGCGCATGAGGGAGAGACTCTAGAATATTTACAACAAATTGAAACTATAAAAAAAATTTACTCATTTGAACCACAAATTGAAATTTACAATAAAATACTTAAAAAATATAATTTTAACGATAGAATAATTTTAAATAACCTAGCCCTAAGTAATAATTGTGAAGACAAAATTTTTTTTATAAATGCATTATCAAGTACATCATCATTTAGTCTTTTAAATGACAATTCATTATGGCTTAAAATTAAAAATATAATCTTAAATGAAAAAAACCTAATAAAAGATTCAATAACATTAAGAACATCAACTATTGATAATTATGTTAATGAAAATAATATTAATATGATTGATTTATTAAAAATAGATACAGAGGGACATGAACTTGAGGTATTAATGGGTTCAATGAAAACGATTAAGAAAAATAAAGTTAAATATCTTCTAATTGAACTTCATACATCTAAAATGTATAAAAATTATTCTAAAACAAAGATTGAAGAATTTTTAAAAAAAAATAATTTTATTTTATTGAAATCATTTAAGTTTCCTTTTCATACATTTGTGGATAATTTATATGAGTACAAAGGGTCTAATTTTTTATAAATATTATGATTAATACAAATATTTTTAAATTTTTTATATATTTTTGCTTATTTGTTTTATTTTTCTTAATTGCTTTTCAAAACTATTATGGAGTTTTGTCACATTATATATTGGGGTATGAATATATCGTTAATCAAGATATTTTTTCTCAGAATATTTGGACTGAAGATTTAACAAATAGTGCTAGATATCTTCCATTAAACATTTTAAATAATTTAGGTTTTAAAATTAATAATGATTTCCATTTGTTTGGTGTTTATTTTTTTAACGGATTAATAGCAATTTATTTTCTTAACAAGATTATCTCTGAATTTTTTGAAGTAAAAGATTTTTATAGCAGATTTATCATAATTTTTTGTACAGCATTTGCTAATTTTATAGTTTTCAAATCAGTCTTTTCTTCTCCATACATGCCATTCTTAAATTTGCAAACTACCTTAGCAACTCAAATGGTTTATCCTCTTTTTTATACAATTTTATCAAAAAGATATTTTATTGCCTCAATTATATCGTCGTTATTAATGTTTATTCATTTTACAGTTGCCTGGTTTCCAACTTTAATTTTTTCTATATTTATTATTTATAAAACAAAGTTTAGAGATTTCAAAATTGGATATTTGCTAATTCCAATTTCTACATTTTTATTATTATACTATCTTAACATCAATAATTTTTCAGATCATAATGAACATAATTTAGCTATTATCGAAATGATTTTAAATCGTGCTGAGGAAGAGACTGCATTTTTTTTACAACCAATTAACAGAATAGTTTATTTTATATTTTCTTTATTCATATTCTTTTATCTAAAAAAAAAATTAATAAAGAAAAAAGATTTATCTATTTTTTTATCTATAATTTTTTATTTATGCATTTTTTTTACTATTTTGGGTGCTTTTTGGACAAGCGTTGGTTATAATTATTTTCCCATTAAACCACTCGCTTATTTGTATTTTACAAGATCAGTATTGAGCTATCATGTCTTTTTTTACTTATTAATTAGCTATTATATTTTTATAGGAAATTTTTCTTATATTAAAAAATCAACTTTTTTTTTAACAATTTATATCGTGGGAAAAACTTATTTTAGCTTTAAAGGTATTTTAATCTCATTATTTTTAATTTTAATATGTTTTATTCTAGAATATTTAGCAAAAAAATTTAATAAAAAAATTAATTTAAATTTGAAATTTGTTTTTTACTTATTTATTGTGTTTATTTTTACAACACAAATCTATCTAATTAATAAAAATAACTATCAGTTATTAGATAAATGGAGCCTAGTTAATTTAAATGATTGGACACAGCATAATATTAATTTTTCGAATAAGAGTAATGATTATAAAGATAATATTTTTAAGCTACGTAAATGCAAAGATTTTACTTTAATTCCATTAATTATATACGAGGATGAGTTATTATATGACAATTATATTAATTTCTTAGCTCATAAATCCACTTATGTAATGGATTCTGCTGTTTTTTTTTATAGTTATAATGAAGCTATTATTAATAATAATAAATCTATAATTAAAAATCGTATTATTGAAGATATTTTAAATAAAGATAATATTGATAATATAATTAAGAGTAACAATTTAAACGATATTGTTTTTTTATTAGATTATTTTGTTTATGATAAATACTTAAGTATAAATGAAGTAAATAAAAATAATATTATTAAGATAAATAAAGATTTTGTTTTTTATTCAAACAATAAAATGATCATTAATGATATTAAAAATTGTTACTAGTATTAATATTTTATAAATTTTAGTTTAAAATTCAATATTAGTGTCTTTTATAGTATTATTTATCAATTTATAACTGTATAAATTTACTTTATGAATATTATTCACAAATTTAATATTGTTAGCAGAGTGCTAAAGTCTTTAGTTATCAACCAAGTTCCAAACTATGCTATCGTTTATGTTGATGGCAGATGCAACATGCACTGTGGTTTTTGTATTCACGCTGCTATGGATGCTAGAAAAACTGGAAGAATATCACCATCTGATTGGGGAAATGTTTTTAGAAGAGCTAAAAGTTTGCTGCACTTAACAATTACCGGCGGTGAACCTTTTTTAAGAAAAGATTTAACAGAAATTATTTCTGAAATTATAGATAGTTCAGGTGTGCCCAGAGTAAGTATTAAGTCAAATGGTTTTTATATAAAAAGAATACAAGATTGTTTACCTATACTTATATCAAAATATCCAAATACCGAATTCACATTATCAATATCACTAGATGGACCTAAAATTATTCATGATAAAGTCAGAAACTTTATAGGTGCATATGATAAAGTTTTAGAAACAGTTGAAATAATGAAAGAATACAGAAAAGAAAAAAATTTCTTTTTAAGATTAGCTTCTGTCATAACTGAAGACAATAGTGATGTGTTACCAAGTTTTTTAGATCAAACAGACAAGTGGCCAATTGATTTCCATGAAATTATTTTGCTAAGAGATGTACCCGATGAGGAACAATTAAGATTAAAAGATATGTACGAAAAATTATCGAAAAGACAACAGCAGAAATCATCATCGAATTGGAAAAAGAGTTTTAACGGGAAAATTTTTGACAAACTTTATAAAGAAACATTAAAAAGACTAGACAAGGATAAAGAGCACTCTCCATGTGTTGCGGGAACTAGATTTGTTGAAGTTTTTCCAGATGGTATTGTTAGAGGTTGTGAGGTGGAAAAATTATGGGATATTTCCGAAATAGGTAAGGTAGAAAAACATAAAGATATAGTTGATATTTTAAACTCCAGAAAAGCCAAAGATTTTGCAAAAATTGCAAAAAATTGTAGTTGTACTTTTGAATGTGCCAATGCCATTAGTACAGTCTATGATACAAAAAATTGGCCATCACTCATTTAAAAGTTAAAATTAAGTGAAAAGTCATTATAAATTATCAATTATTATTCCAGCATACAACCCTGGAATTAAAATTATCCATTGTTTAAAATCTATTGAAAAAAGTATTAATTTTTTCTCAACCAAAAAAAAAAATTATTTATGAAATTTTAATAATCAATGACGGTGGAAATAAAATTAATTTAAATTTTCAAAAAAATCTTAAAAATTTAAGAGTAATTAATTTAAAAAAAAATAGAGGGGTAGGGTTTAGTCGCCAATTTGGAGCTGAAAAATCAAAATATAATTATTTATTTTTTATTGATTCTGACATTATTATAGAAAGTAATACAATTTTTTGTTTATTCAAAGATTTTGAGTTTTTAAAAAATATTGGCTCAATTGGTCCTATTCAAAATTATATAAACCATAATAAAGATATAACATCTGATTTTGTATGCTCAAAAAGATGTTATGGGTATGAAAATGTTAAAAAATATTTAGAATTTTCAGCAATTAGATCTGAATGCTGCCTAATAAAAAAAGATTTTCTACAATCTGTTGGTGGGTGGAAGTTTTTCCCTAATGCTGGAATAGAAGAATTTGAATTGGGTCACAGAATAATAAAAAAAGGTAAAATCAATTATTTAACAAAGACTACAGCTTATTCAACGTATTGGGATAATTTATCAACAAGATGTAAGAACATAATTTTTAGAACTAGTTCTTATTTGCCAGTTTTTTTATCTAGAAAAAAATTCGAAACTAAAGGTAGTTTTGCAACTTTAACTCAAGCGCTATCATCTTCTGCAACATTATTAATTATAACTTTTACTATATTTTTTTATAACATTGAATATTTTACAGAATTTCTTACAATTTTACTCTCTATCAATTTGGCATTTGAATTTGATTTCTTAAAGTTTGCCTGGAAGAATTTTAATAAAAAGAATATTATATTATATCCATTGGGAATCTTTTTAATTAATTTTTCTATAATTATTGGATTTTTATTAGGTATTCTCAAAATAATAAAATTAATTTTAATAAAAAAATAATAAACTAATTTAATGAAAAATATTTTGATCATAATCCCAACTCTTAATGAATTTAAGAATATTGGAATAATTTATAATAAGATAAACAAACGACACAAAAATATTAATATACTTTTTGTTGATGACAATTCTTATGATGGGTCTAAACAAGAAATAATTGATTTAAGAAAAAATAATAAACGTGTTCATTATATATTTAGGCATAAAAAGCTTGGCATAGGTTCGGCTCATAAAGTTGCTATTAAGTGGGCAAAAAAAAAAAAATATCAATATGTATTTACAATGGATTGTGATGGTTCACATGATCCAAAATATATTAAACCCATGTTTAAGTTTATTAAAAATAATAATATTGTAATTACAAACAGATTTTTATTTAAAAACTCTTTAATTGGATGGGGTTATAAAAGAGTTTTCATTACTAAAATGCGTTATTACTTAATCCTTTTTTTACTGGGTAGCAAATTAGATGGTTCTGGTGCTTTTAGATTGTATGATCTAAAAACAGTTAACTTAAAAGACATAATGATGTCTAAAGATAATAATTATAATTTTTTCTGGGAAAGTGCATTTTTATTGGAAAGAAAATATAAAATATATCAGTTACCAATAAAACTTCGTAATAGGTCTTTAGGATCCTCTAAAATGCAATTTAAAGATATTGTTGGTGGATTATTCTATCTATTTAAGATTTTTATAAATTTCAAATTAAATAAAATTTAAATTATTTCGATATCAGGTAGTGGGAAAATTAATTTTCCACCATTTTTTAAGAATTCTTGCTCTTTTTTGATTATATGATCTTTAAAGTGCCACGGTAAAACTAACATAAAGTCAGGTTTTTTTAGTTTAGCTTCTTTCTCAGATATAATCTTTATTTTACTTCCAGGTGTAAATTTATTAAACTTAAATTTATTAACTTCAGCAATTGAATTTATAATTTTTGAATTTATATTACAAAATTGAAGCATAACATTACCTTTTGTCGAGGCTCCATACCCAATAATTTTTTTATTTTGTTTTTTTAATTTTAGTAAAAGCTTTTTTAATAAATATTTATGAATTTGACATTGTTTAAAAAATTTTTTTTGTTTATCAAGTTTATTATATCCATGTAAAAGCTCACTTTCCAAAACCCAGTTAATTAGGTACTTACATTCTTTGAGAGATGATTTTTTTTTAGATATATCTAGGGAAATGCTACCACCATTAATTTGATTAAATGAAAGGTTAATTATTTTTAAATTAGCTCTATCTAATAAATTTTTTAATGATTTTAATGAATAATACTCTAAGTGCTCATGACAAATAGTGTCATATGATGTATTTTTAATCATCATCGGCATGTAACTCAACTCTATATGCCAGACTCCATTATCGTTCAGTATTGAGTGAATTTCTTTAGCAAAATTAAGAGGATCTGGCAAATCGTAAAACATCGATATAGATGTTATTAAATCAAACTTTTGTTTTATAAAATGTTTTGATGAAAAAAAGAAAGGTAGTTTTTTTATATCTTTTCTGTATAGGTGGTCAAATTTTTTTATTGTTGGATCGCACCCGTATAATTTAAATTTATTATTAAAAAAAGATAAAAAAGTTCCATCATTACTGCCAATATCCAGGATATTATTCTTACCTTTTAAATTATATTTTTTTCTTAAATTTAATGCTTTTATTTTTAAGTGAGAAACCATAGAACTATTAAGCGATGACATGTACCCATAATTCTCTCCATACATTTCATTAGCATCAAAATTATGCTCTAATTGAAGTAGTTCACACTTGTTGCAGATAACCATACTCAAGTCACCTTTTGAAATTTTAGAATTCTTTTTTTTTAGGAAAATACCAGTTAATGCTTGCCGACCAAAAGAATATACTTTTGTTAAACTGGAATTTTTACAACTTCTACAATTTTTAATTTTCATAATTCTAACAACAGTTTTTTTAATTTATATTAAAATTCATATTTTATTAATATTTATAAAATAGAAACGAAGCAAGGTCTGTTTTAAAAAAAATTTATTATTAATAAAACAATGGAATCTAGTTAACATTTATTTCACATATGTACTGCTCATTGAAAGTAAAATTTATCTTAAATACTATGTGTATAATGTGTATGTAGCTATCTCATATTTATGATTATTCTTCATTTAAATAGTTAGTTTCTAAATTAAGTTCCTATAAACAACGTGTTTATTTTGTTTTAGGCAGTTAATTCAGTTGTTAGAGCGTCTCGCTTAAACAAAGCTAGTCCAGAAAATTAAAAACTCAAATAATTTTATATCAATAACAGTAATAACTTACTTAATAGAAAAGCCATAATCAAGCCAGGGATAGAACATCCGATCCACCCCTTAAATGCCAGGGATAGAATAGGGATAGTGTTTGTTCACTAATTGGCCCAATGATGCAC
>MDTF01012547.1_pt1 | contig 11509 bp, 12 predicted proteins | sample 811191 | NCBI WGS metagenome assembly MDTF01 (sample SAMN05326649, study PRJNA326480) | marine metagenome | isolation source: seawater | place: Southern Ocean | collected 2011
CATTTTAAAACGCGAATTAACCGCTTATTCAAATGATTCTAGAGCAAGCTATGATTATATACTTATAGACTGTCCACCATCACTAAGTTTGCTTACAGTCATGGCTTTGGTCTCGTCTCACTCGCTTGTGGTGCCGTTGCAGACTGAATTTTTTGCACTTGAGGGCTTAACTCAATTGATGAAAACTATAGAGAGGATAAAAGTTAGCTTGAATCCTGAATTAAAAATTAGAGGAATTCTTTTGACTATGTATGACAAGAGGAACAAGCTATCAGCGCAAGTTGAAAAAGAGGCAAGAGATTATTTTAAAGATAAAGTTTATATTACCATTATACCAAGAAATGTCAGATTATCAGAAGCACCATCTCACGGTATGCCAGTTTTAAATTATGACAAATCATGCCCAGGAAGTAAATCATACTTTAATTTTACAGATGAGTTTATCAATCAAGAGCAAATAATAGGGAGTGCAGCATAATGGATACAACCAAAATAAAAAAAGGCTTGGGTAGAGGTTTGTCATCCTTAATAGGTGAAACTAAATCAGAAATTAATATTAATAAATTATCTATAAGTGACTTGATGAGCAATAAGTTTCAACCAAGGAAAGTATTTGACGAAGAGAGTTTGCAAGATTTAACAAACTCAATAAAAGAAAGAGGTATAATTCAACCAATCATTGTTAGGAAATCAAGTAATGATAGTTCTAAATATGAAATAATAGCAGGAGAGAGAAGGTGGTTAGCGGCTCAAAAAGCTGGTCTTCATGAAGTTCCAGTTGTCATCACAAATGTAGATGATTTAAAATCTTTAGAGTTTGCTATTGTTGAAAATGTTCAAAGAAATGATTTAAATGCAATTGAAGAGGCGCGTGGTTATCAACGTCTTATCAAGGAATTCTCTTATGACCAAGGGAAAGTGGCTCAATTTATTGGAAAAAGTCGAAGTCATATTGCTAATTTTTTAAGGTTATTAAGTTTACCAGAATCAGTTTTAAAACAAATTGAAACAAAAAAATTATCACCAGGACATGCAAAAATTTTAGTTGGATTAGAGAATGCAGAAATCGTTGCAAAAAAAATAGTTGAAAAAAATTTTTCTGTTAGACAAACAGAAAACTTTGTTAAAATCTTTAAGATCAAAAAACAATCATACAAAACACCTATGGATATAAATTTACAAGTTTTAGTATCTACAATTCGAGAAAAAATTGGTCTTAATGTTTCAATTAAGAATAAAAAAAATAATACAGGATCTTTGGTATTAGAATATAAGGATTTGGATCAGTTAAATAAAATAATTGAAATTATAAAATCTAATTATTAGCTTTTTTTGAATTGTTAATTATGAAATCTGACAATATATTTTGTCCAATATTTGAGTTTTTCTTAATTAAAAATTCAATTTCGTTACTTTCATAAATTAAGCTCTTTAGTTCATCTTTTCCCCAAGATTTTATTTGTTGTGTTACGAGGGGTTTGTCCTTCCAGAATATTGGTGGTTTGAATAAGGAAATTGCCTGATCTATATTATTTTTTTTATCAATTAATTCATAAATCTTAACTAATCTTTTTAACTTAGCTAACAATGTTCTGATAATTATTATATTATCTTCATCTGTGTGATTGTTTTCATTTAAAATAGCAACCGTCTTTCTGGTATTTTTTGCAAGAGAGTGATCAATAAGTTCTGAGGCACTATAGTTATCAGCAAGGTTTGTGAGCTTAATAATTTCTTGAAGATTTATATTTTTTTTACTTAATGAAAAGCTTTCAATTTTTGCTAATTCATTATTCAAATTCTTTCTATCTCCCCTAGACCTTTCTATCAAAATATTTATTAATTGCTGTGAAATAGGTATTTTTTTATTTCTAAAAAATTGACTAATTATTGAATTCAAAGTTTGATTATTATCCTCATAAAATGCAACACATATATTGTTTTTTTCTTTTTCAAAAAATTTTCTTAAGATTGATTTTTTTTCAAGATTTTTTGAATTTAATATTAATTTAATATCTTCTGGATCTTTTTCTATCAAGTCTTCTATAATTTCTTTAATTTTATCTGTAGCTCTATTTATTATTATGAGTTTTTTGTTATCAAAGAATGATTTTGTAAGAATGCCATTAAAAAAATCATTTTTATTATCTAATATTTCTTTCTCTTCATATCTATGAATATTATTTAGGTAGTTTTTTTCAAATAAATTTTTTATAACCTCTTCTTTTAGACCATCATTATTTCCAAAAAAAAGATAAAAATTTTGATTATTTAAGTTTAATTTATTTAATTCAAATGATTTTGAGATCATTAAATATTAGATAGTTTAAAAATTAATTTATCAGCAATAGTTTCTGCTAAATTATTTTTTATTTCTTTTTCATAATTTTTTAACTGAAACTTATTGCTAGTATTGCTATAATTAAACGTTTCCTTAAGTATTAAATTATCTTTAACTTTATTTTCAATAGAAATCTCAACTTCTACAGTTACCGTATTATTAAATGTTGTAGTATTGCCACTTACATTTTTTGCCAAGACCACCTTCTCTGATCTTGAATTAACTTTTAATGTAAGGTTTTTATTTTGAGAACTCTTTCTGTATGCATTTAATCTTCCTTCAATTTTTGAGTTAATAACTTTATCCCCCTCAAAACTTATTTTACTTATTGAAAAATCATAATTTTGTCTGTTTTTACTTGTGTGCATTGCCTCATATCCACAAGAGGCAGTAAATAAAATTAAAATTACTAAAGATATTTTTTTTATCATCACTTATATTATAATATTTATAAGTCTGTTTGGCACAAAAATTGTTTTTTTTATTTTTTGATTAAGTAGTAACTTATCAGTTTCTTTATTTGCCTTTATTTCATTTAATATATTTTGCTCTTCTGTATCTCTTTTAACCTTTAGAAGGGCTCTTTTTTTTCCATTTATTTGTACAACAAAGTTAATATTTTCTTCAATCAGCTCTTCCTTTGATACTATTGGCCATTTCATTTCTTTTTGTTCGATATTGCTAAGACATTCGCTTGTAAAATGTGGGATAAAAGGGCTCATTAAGATTAAAATTTTTCTATAATTTTCAATTAAAACCTCTTTTTTTATTGGTTTTTCTATTTCTTTAATTAAAAAATTATACATCTCATAAAGGTTGGCTACAATCACGTTATAGTGAAATTTTTCTAAGTTTAGAGTGATCTTATAGATTAATTGATTTGTAAATTTAGTTAAGCCTTCACTTTCATTGCTCATTTTATTGTCGCTAATTTTTTCTAAAATTTTAGAATTCAATATCCACAATTTTTGAACAAATTTAAATGATGCTATCATACCTTGATCTGACCACTGAACATCTTTTTCTGGAGGACTATCTGAAAGGATAAACAATCGAACAGAGTCTGCTCCATAATTTCCAATTATACTTTCAGGGTCTATGGTGTTTTTTTTTGATTTTGACATAGATTCTGTTGGTCCGACAGTCACCTTTTCAGAGGGGTTATCTTTTTTGAAAAATTTTTTACCATCTTCTGAAGAAACTTCTTCAGGGCTTAACCATATATTTTTTTGGTCTTTATATGTTTCGTGGCACACCATTCCCTGTGTAAATAGTCCATCAAATGGTTCTTTTAATTTAAAAGCATCATTATTATATGAAAGAGCCTGCATAAAAAATCTTGAATATAGTAAGTGTAAAATAGCATGTTCAACCCCACCAATATATTGGTCAACTGGCATCCAGTAATCTACCTCTTCTTGAGTAAAACCATGATTATCGTTTTGAGGAGAACAAAACCTTAAAAAATACCAAGATGAATCAACAAATGTATCTAAAGTGTCTGTTTCTCTTCTATACTTTTTTCCATCCAAAGTAAAATATTTCCATTCATCTTCAGAATCTAGGGGGTTACCAGTTCTACTTAATTTTTTGATTTCTGGAAGTTTAACAGGTAGCATATTTTTAGGAATTTTAATGGGCTGATCATTCTCATCATAAGCTATTGGAATGGGGCAACCCCAATACCTTTGTCTTGAAACACCCCAGTCTTTTAAACGGTAATTAGTTTTTTTTTCTCCTAAATTATTCTTTTCAAGAAACTCTATTGTTTTAATAATTGACTCGCTAGGAACCTTTAAACCATCAAGAAATTTTGAATTATAAAGATACCCCTCACCCGTATAAGCTTCATTTTTTATTTCAAAGTGTTTATCTTTTTCAGGTTTGACAACGGGGATAATGTTTAAATCATATTTTTTTGCAAAATCTAGATCTCTTTGATCATGTGCGGGGCAACCAAAAACAGCACCAAGCCCATAATCCATTAATACAAAGTTTGCAAAATAAACAGGAACCTTCATATTTTTATCCAGGGGATTAATTGCAATTAAATCTGTCTTAAAACCAAGTTTTTCAGCAGAGGCAATGGACTCTTCAGTTGTACCAGTTTTAGAACATTCTTTTTTAAATTCCTGAAATTTTTTATCAACTTCATAATATTTTGCTAAAGGATGATCCACTGAGAGAGCAAGAAAAGAAAAGCCAAAAAGAGTATCAGGCCTTGTTGTGTAGCACTTAATATTTTCAATAGGTTTTTCACTTTCAATTTTAAATTCAACCTCACAACCAAAAGATTTCCCCACCCAGTTTTTTTGCATAATTTTTACTTTATTGGGCCAGTTATTTAAGCCTTCTAAGCCTTGTAAAAGCTCTTCAGAAAACTTTGATATGTTAAAAAACCATTGGTTTAATTTCTTTCTTTCGACTATTGCCCCAGATCTCCAACCTTTGCCATCTACCACCTGTTCATTAGCAAGAACTGTTTGATCAACTGGATCCCAGTTGACATAGTTTTCTTTTCTATAAACTAATCCTTTGTCATAGAGGTCTAAAAAAAATTCTTGTTGGTGTTTATAATATTCAGCAGAACAAGTAGAAATTTCTTTATCCCAATCAATAGATAGTCCAAGTTTTTTAAGTTGGAATCTCATAGTCTTAATATTAGATTCTGTCCAAGTTTTAGGATCTAAATTATTTTGTCTCGCAGCATTTTCAGCAGGCATGCCAAATGAGTCCCAACCCATAGGATGCAGAACATTAAAACCTTGTAAGGCTTTGAATCTAGCTAACACATCCCCAATAGTATAATTTCTCACATGCCCCATGTGAATTTTTCCAGATGGGTATGGAAACATTTCTAGACAATAAAATTTTTTTTTACTGGTATCAACTTTAGATGAAAAAACTTTATTTTTTTCCCAAAGTCTTTGCCATTTATTTTCTACAGTTTTAAAATTATATCTTTCCACAAAAATTTAATCGTTTATTTTAAATTTTATTGTTTACCCATGTAAGGCTTAGACTTTTTATTCTTTTCATTTTCGCTTACATAAATTGCTGCTGTTTTTAAAATTTTTTCTTTTAACTCAATAATTAAATTTCCTTTTTTTTCGGATACAGTACAATTAGATTGAGTAAGACATCTTTTATTAAAAACTTTAATATCAAGAGCATCTGATCTTATTTCGTTTGTTAAAAATCTTATAGATATTTTAATACTTTCATTAGATTTATCATTGGTCGAATACCAATCTGTAATTATAATTCCACCACTGTAGTTGACAGATGCCAATGGCATAAAATCAATTATATCAAGTGATGCTCTCCAAAGCTCATTAGAACTTGCAAATTCATAGGTAGTTGAGCCTGACTTCCCGAATTCAGATAATCTAAAACCTCTTCCTTCTTCAAGATTTTTTGCGACCCTTTTTTTTGGATCTTTGGAATTCTTTCGCGCATCACCTCCAGGAATTCCACCACAAGAGTTTAACAAAAACAGAGATATAGTGAATAATAGCAAAAGTTTTAGAAAATTATTTATAGGCATTATGAAATTTATTGTTAATTTACTAATTTTATACAGTATATTTCCTAAATTACTAAAAAATTACAATATAAAGGAATTAAATGTTGTAAAATTACAACAAATAGACAAAAAATGTAAGAGTATCAAACATTCTTCCAAATATCTTAATAAGGATGATACAAATTCAGTGTTTAATATTAAATAACAACAATAACGTAAGGAATAAAAATGAATAAACTAAAACAAATAGGTTTAACTGCTTTAGCGGGTTCACTTGTTGCTACATCAGTATTTGCCGGTGAAATGGCAGTAACTGGTTCTGCAAGCATGGAAGTGCAAAACGTAAGTGGTGGAACAACTGGAATGGCTGATTCTAATGGTAAAGCATGGTCCATGGGAAACAGCATTTTCTTTAATGGTTCAGGAGAACTAGATAATGGTTTGACTGTTGCATTATACATGGAATTAGATCAAGGCGCTGCCGATGGTACTAACGGTACTTTTGATAGTCATAACCTAAAAGTTTCAAGTGATGCTATTGGATCATTCACTTTTGCTGGACACGGTGGATCTACTGCAAGAGGCGCAGTTGATGATGTTGTAACTGGTGATCTTTGGGATAGTTCTTTCGGAATTACAGCTCCATCTGGATCTGCTGGCGGAAACAATATAATCTTGTACACACTTCCAACTTTAATGGATGGTGTTAAACTAAGTGCTTCGTATACTCCAGATTCTGGTATTGGAAGCTTTGAATCTTCAAAAGATCTTGCTGTAGAATATACAGGAATTGAAGGTTTAACTCTTGGTTATGCTATAGGTGAAAACAATAAGGCTGCATCGGCTACAGCTGATATAGACACAGCGTATGCTACGTATGCAATTGGTTCTATCACAGTTGGATACACTGTATCTGAGTATGATTCAGAAAGTGTTACAACTACTGCTGATCAGGACTACATGGCATGGGAAGTTGCTTACACAATGACTGATAATATTTCAGTTTCATATGGTGTAAACGAAATCTCAAGACCTAATATTTCTTCAGACGTAGATGTAAAAGTTAGCGGTGTTACTGCTACTTATACTGCTGGTGGAATGACTGTAGGTGGTAGAGTAGTAAATGCTGATAATACTAAGTTTGGTACTTCAACAGCAGAAGATCGTGAATTATGGGAATTAAGCCTATCATTTGCATTCTAATTTAATTTAGAACATAAATTATTAAAAAGGGCCCCTTTTTAGGGGCCTTTTTTTTATTCAAAAAATGAAATTCCAGCAAACCCGACACAATTAATTTGATCAAGTTCTCTTAAATTCTTTTTTGAGATACCACCAAGGGCTACAATTTTTTTTTTAGTCAAAAGAGAAAATAATTTAAACCTTTTAATACCTAGATAATTAGAATTTTTCTTAAATATTGAGGATAAGAAAATTCTTTCAACGTTTTGTAGTTCTTTAGTTCTCATCTCATAAACATTATGTGCAGATCCTAAAATAATAAAATTTTTTTTATAAGAATAAGAAAGATGTTTTTTATCTTTATTAAATGATGGAATGTAGACACCATCTAAATCAAGGTTTATTGCTAATTTAATATCATTTGAAAGTAAAAATTTGTTTCCTTTTTTTTTACAGTAATTTTTAAGTCTTAAGATTAATTCTTTATCCAGTTTATGATTATAATTTCGATAAATGATTGTTGTTATCTTGTCTTGTTTATCTATGTGACATTGATCAAATTTATTTATAAAGTAATATTTATTTAAAGTTAAATTATGCATAATACAGTTAAAAATTTAGTTTATATTGAAGCAGATATTAAATCTAAAGTAAATCATGACAAATTACCAAAAATTATTGCTGTATCAAAAACATTTCCTATCGACAATGTTCTGCCATTAATAGAATATGGTCATCAACATTATGGAGAAAATAAAGTTCAAGAAGCATTAGATAAGTGGGCTGATGTAAAGAGCCAAAATACTAGTATTAAACTTCATTTAATTGGAAAACTTCAAACAAATAAAGTTAAATTCGCACTAAAAATATTTGATTATATTCATTCATTAGATAGTGAAAAATTAGCAACTAAAATTTCTGCAGAACAGATAAAGCAAGGAAAAAAGCCAAAGTTATTTATACAGGTTAATATAGGTAATGAAGATCAAAAATCTGGAATTAATAAAGAAAAATTAGTTGATTTTTACGAATTTTGTAAAAATTTAAATTTAGAGATTGTTGGTATGATGTGTATTCCACCCAATAATAAAAATACCCAAACATATTTCTCTGAAATGAATACAATTAATCAAACGTTAAACTTCAAAGATTTAAGTATGGGGATGTCTGGAGACTATTTAGAGGCTATTAAAAATAATGCAACTTATGTCAGAATAGGCTCAAAAATATTTGGCAATAGGGATTAGCCTATCTTAATTTTAGTTTTTTTATTTATTAGTTTCAATAAAATTTCATAATCTTTTTTTTTAAGCGCAATACACCCTGCTGTAGGTTTGTAGTCATCTGTTAAATGAATAAATATAGCACTTCCTTTATTATAAATTTTTTTTTGATTATGACTAATTGAAATTACGTAATCATATTTATGATCATCTCTATATAAATTTTCTTTGAAACTTTTATCATAAGTTTTAATTTCTTCATTATATTTCTTATGCTTTGGATCATCACACCAAGCCATATTTTTTTTTATAATTTTTTTTTTAATTTTACAGCTTGGAATTCCAACTCTATCTTTCCTAAAGTATAATTTATTTAACTGGAATAAACCCTTTGGTGTTGAACAATCTCCCTCTTTTTTTCTAGAATTTAAGCCTTTTTTCCCAATACAGCATACGAACTTAAAATCATCAATTATAAGGGTGTTTTTATTCTTTACATGAATTATCATGGTTAATATTAAATATGATTAAGCAAAACGTTTTTATTATTAATTATAATTCATTATATGAAACCCTAGTTGAAATTAAAGAAAATTTATCTTTTAAAATTATCAAGTATGAAAATGAAGATGATTTTATTAAGAGCTTTAATTTTGATATAATAAACTCTCTAATAATTTCTAAATCTAATCAAAAACTACTATCAGTTAAAAATGTGTCAGATAAAAATTTCTTAAATTGTAACGATTTTCCCTTACCATTAAATAAATTATTACAGTTAATAAATATTAAATTAATTCAGTTAAGATTTAACTACCAGTCTAAAATCAATATTAACTCTTACGAGTTAAATTTTAACTCTAAATCAATATCTAAAAATGATCTTAATTTAAAGTTAACTGAAAAAGAGATTCAAATTATCTTATACCTAAATGAGAAAAATAATAAAAATTCTGTTTCTGATTTACAAAAAAATATATGGGGGTACTCACCAAATATAGAAACTCACACTGTTGAAACACACATTTATAGACTTAGAAGAAAAATGACTAATAAATTTAATGATGATAATTTTATATTAAGCCACGAAAACGGCTATTTTATTGAGTGAAATTTAGCCTAGCGCCAACCCTTTGAATTATTTTTGAAGACATTTCCGTACCTTTTTCAAGACACTCTTTCATTGAAAAATTATTAATAAAACCATGAAGAAATCCTGCAGCAAACAAATCGCCAGCACCAGTTAAATCTACAATTTTTATGTTTGATTTGCTTTTGCACTCTGTAACTTCATTATTTTTTATAATAATACTCCCTTTCTCACCTCTAGTGATAACTAGTAACTTTCCTAATTTTTTTCCAAATGCAACAACCTCATCAAAATTATTTGTATCAATTAAAAATTTAATCTCCTGTTCATTAGCAAAAATAATATCAAGCTTGTTTTTAACAAGGTCTAAAAAACTATCCTTATGTCTTTCTACACAAAATTGATCAGATAATGACATCACTTTTTTATTAGCTAGTGACATTGCTTTATGAAATGCAGATTTTGTTTCACCTTCATCCCACAAGTATCCCTCTAAAAATATCATTTCACTTTCCTTTATGGCTTTTTCATTAATATCTTTTTCACTGACTTTTCCTGCTATGCCTAAAAAAGTTACCATTGTTCTTTCTGCATCAGGTGTAATTAAAATTAAACATGTACCAGTTGGTAAAAGCTCATCTTTCTTATTATAAAAGTATTGTACTTTTTCTTTAATTAAACCTTCTTCGTATTTTTTACCTAAATCATCAGCATTAATTTTACCAATAAATCCAACATCATTACCTAATTGTGACAGCCCCACAATAGAATTTGCTATGGAACCACCAGAAACAGTTTCTTGAATCTTTAGAGTAGATAAAAGTTTCTTAAACTCAAACTCATCAACTAATTTCATTGTACCTTTAATTAATTCATTGTCTGATAAATATTGATCCTCTACTTTGCAAATAACATCAACAATAGCATTCCCGATTCCTAATATTTTCATGTTAAGCTTTTTTAATTTCAATTGGATTTATGCGATTAGGATAACAAGTCGTACAAATTTTACAAGTCAAACCGTAACATGTTCTTGCTTTACAAAATTCTCTTCCATAATAGATTATTTGCAAATGCAGTTTACTCCAAGTTTTTTTAGGAAACAATTCTTTCAGATCTTTTTCTGTTTGGACAACATTTTTACCACCTGTTAATCCCCATCTCTGTGCTAATCTATGTATATGAGTATCTACTGCAAATGCTGGTATGCCAAAACCCTGAGACATGACCACACTTGCTGTTTTATGACCCACACCAGGTAGCTTTTCGAGTTCCTCAAAGGTTCTTGGTACATTACCACCATGTTGTTCTAGGAGTTGTTTTGACATTAAATAAATACTTTTAGCTTTTATTCTAAAAATGCCTATTCGATTTATTAACTTTTCAATTTTCTTTTTACCCAACCGCACAAAGTGTTCAGGTTTATAAAATTTTGGATAGATATCCTTAGTTACATTATTAACATTTAAATCTGTACATTGTGCTGACAAAAGAACTGACGTTAAGAGTGTAAATTTATTTCTATGATTAAGAGGAATAGGGGTTGTTGGATATATTTTATTTAAAATTCTAAGTATTTTTTTTGCTTTTTCTTTTCTGTCCATTATTCAAAATTTAATAGATCTCTCATTGAATAAAGTCCAGGTTTTTTGTTTATAAGCCATTTTGCAGCAGTTAAAGCACCGTCTGAGTACAGAGCCCTATCAAATGCTTCGTGGTTTAATTTTATTACTTCCTTACCACTAGAGAATGTTACTTCATGCTCTCCAATAATCTCACCTTTTCTAATTGAATTAAAATTAATCTTTTTTCCATAAGGAAAGAATTTTTTATTTAAAAATTTTCTTCCAATTAAATTATAAAAGTTTTTATTTTTCCCATCAGAGATACCTTTTCCAAGCATTAGAGCAGTCCCAGAAGGATAGTCTTTTTTATGTTTATGATGAACCTCAAATACTTTACTTAAATATTCTTCATTCAATGACTTTGAAGCTATTTCAGTTAAATACATTAGTAAATTAACACCTAAGCTCATATTACCAGCTTTTAATATGGGAATTTTCTTTGAATATTTTTTAATTAAACCCTCTTCTTTTTGAGTAAAACCAGTTGTTCCAATAACTACTCTTTTTTTTAGTTTTACTGCA
>MDTF01004023.1_pt1 | contig 11508 bp, 12 predicted proteins | sample 811191 | NCBI WGS metagenome assembly MDTF01 (sample SAMN05326649, study PRJNA326480) | marine metagenome | isolation source: seawater | place: Southern Ocean | collected 2011
GTTACTTTTAGTTCGGAGCCTTTCTTTGCTTTTAGCTCAGATTTTTTAGTTACTTTTAGTTCGGAGCCTTTCTTTGCTTTTAGCTTAGAATCTTTCCTAACAGTTTTTCTATTTTTTCTAATAGCTTTTCTATTTTTTAGCATCCTATAACCTAGCCTTAGTTGGATGAACCTAAACGTGACAGGTAAAGAAAAAAATTTTGTTCCCCTGCGTAAAAATAATTTCGCTAATTGCCTACGGTAAGTAAAGTATGAGGTAAGTTTTAGAGTACTGAGTAGTGTCGGCTTTATAAATCTGTAAAAAAAAATTGAAGCACTTTTAGGTCGTGTAAGCATAAGGAGACCTTTAGTAAGAATTTTTTTATGAACATTCTGCCTTTTAGTGCGGTTAATAGCGAATCGTCCTTTGGGCAATAGTCAGCGGGGTTGGTAAAGTTTTAGTTTTTTAGCTAAGACCCTTGCTCTTAGCGTAGATGTCTTTGCCTTTAGTCGCGTACTTCGGGGTAAGACTTTTTTTAATTTTGTCTTATCGTCTTCGTCTTTTCCTTTAAGGCGAATAATGAGACCATAACGAGAAATTCGTCTTTTGTTGCGTTTAGTACGAACCCATCTTTGAAATTTATGTTGTCGGTGGAGTGCAGACTTCTTCGTGATAATTCTCGTTGTTAGAGGTTTTTTTCCGATTCACGTCTTGTAAGGAAAACGAGTTACTGTAAAATTCTTACGAAAAGTACGTTGTCACAAACTTCGACGTTTTCTAAGCTTATGTAAAAGTAATGGCCTCTTGGTAACGACAAATCGATCAAACTGATACTTAGAGGGTCGAATTGAGGGTATACGATCTAACCATTTTTTTTTTAAATGTAGGGTAAGTAATTGAAATGAGCTGTTCCTAAGAACTTTTCGGGTAGTCGTAGATTTTGAGAAAAGGACTTTTTTTACCCAAATTTGGCGTTGTCTCCGCTTAATTAGTAATTTTCGTAAAATCATTAAGCAGCCGTATCTTGGATTAAAGTTAAATTTTTTTTTTCTTCGTTGAGAAAGAATTTGGTTTTTTTGAAAAAAGACCTAATGGGGCTTTTTGGTTAACGTGCTTAGGTGACGAAGATTTAGGTTTTTTATTCAATAATACCCTTAGTTTAATTTTAAGGGTTTCTAGGAAGAAATTTTTTTTTGATACAGTAAATCGAGTTCAGTTTAAACGTCATCGGGAGATTACTTTGTCGTGTACGCGAAGCGGACGACCCATAATTAATCAGTACTTTCATGATAGTATAGATAGGAGAGTGGGGGATGTTAAGCGTTTTGTAACAGGTCGAGACTTAACGTATCGAGATAGATACCTTTTAAGGGGCGTTAACTTCCGTTTAGTGGGTTTAGTTAGTGGGGGAAGTGGTGCAGGTAAGTTTAACTTATATTTGGGTAGGTTAAAGAAATTGGTGTAGGAAAATCAAGAAGTTAGGTTATAAATTTCAGGAACAAGGGTTATTTGTGAAATTAGAAGTAAAAATTGTAATCCTTTATTTTTGCGAAAGAAAACAAAGTATTTATGTAGTTTAACGTTAATTAAATTTGTAGTTAGGGGGGTTTTCACGAGATCTAAATTTATTAAAACCAGTTAGTTACAAGTTTTTTAGCTTTTTTAGCTGATACGTCACTTAAACTTTTTTTTTTATATTTACGGGCTAAACGGCGGTAATCAATTTTTTCTTCTTTATAGTCTTTTTTTAAGATTTTTTGTACAGTATTGATAAAATCTCTTAGAACTCTATTAGAGTTGTAAGCTGTCCAACCATTTGACCACGTCCGCTGACCGTGACTCGGTTTACCAATTGCTTGGGCTTTTCCGCGAAAAGTTTTTAGTAAGTATAAGCGGACAATTGATAATTTAGTAATTTCGGTGATTTGGTTGTTTACAGTACTAATTTGGGATAATAGGATATTAATTGCACGAAGAATCGCACGCGGGTAGATGTTTAATGGCTTTTTAAACGTTTTTAAATAAGCAGTTAGCTCAAAACGACGAATAAGTACCTCTTTAGTTGTTTGTTGTAGACCCCCAACGTTTCGAAAAAAATCGTAAAGGGTTACATTAAGGGTGTTTATACGCCCATTAAATAAAAAATGGTTTGTTCAATAAATGTGTAAAACTTGTTCAAATTTCATGTTGCCCATAACTAAAAACTTTTTTATTTATATTTTGTCGTTTTACCTCAAGGAGTACGAGGATAACGAATTGACTTTGTACGTCCCCCGTGAGGGTGATCCACTGGATTACGAGCTACACCCCGAACTTTTGGCTTTAAACCCATGTTACGTCAAAAACCAGATTTTGTATTTCTTAACAAGCGTTTAGACTTAAAGGCAACTGGACCTACCATAACAGATGCATAAATCGAAACAATTTTTTCTACCCCAGACGGTAATTTAAAGGTAACGGTGTGGTCGAATAAGTTTAGTTTGATAAAAGTTGCAAAAACTCCAGCGCTTCGAGCGTATTGAGCTCCACCCCCGGGCTGCAGTTCTAGGAAAGAGACTTTATCTGTATTGTATAATTGGTAAACGTAAGCAAAGGTTGGGTTAAGGAATAAGCGTTTAATTAGGTCAGAGTTATTTTTTCTATATAAATAATCAAATAAACCTTTCGATTCCGTTAATTGGAGAAAAGTTAAACCGCCGTCGAGTGTCGAAACCAAACCAATAAGTTTTGAGCTTTGGGGGATTAAGAATAACGTATTCACCGCTAAAATCATTATTGGTCGAAAAAAGTAGTTTATTCGTGGTAATGATTGAGTCAAGCTTTTACTTTTCTTCGTCCAACAAACAATTCGACCCCGAGATGTTCGGCCAGCTTTACTAAGAGTTGTTGCTCTTAGTGATTTAGGTAGTTTATGTCACTCAAAGTGGAGTTTAGGTTGAACTATATTTCTTGAAGCATTTGAGGTAACGGATAATTTTTCTAAAAACAAAATTATTTAAATTAAACGTGGTCTCCACCGTACCACTCATTAGAAACGTTTAAATCGGATAATAAAAAACCAATTTTACCTTGGAGTTGTATTAAACCGAAGAGTAATGCTTCGGCAGTAGGGGGACATCCGGGTACGTAAATATCGACTGGGATAATTCTATCACACCCTCTAACTACTGCGTACGAGTAATGGTAGTAACCACCCCCGTTAGCGCAACTTCCCATTGATAAAATTCACCTGGGGTCAGGTAATTGTTCATACAACCGTCGTAAAGTGGGAGCCATTTTATTGGTTAAGGTACCAGCTACTATGATTAAATCTGAGTGTCGAGGCGAAGCTCGAAAAATAATACCAAATCTATCCATATCGTAACGACTCATTGCGGCGTGCATCATTTCAACCGCGCAACAAGCTAAGCCAAAAGTTAAAGGTCATAAAGATCCTGATCGTGCTCAAGAAATAAGAGATAATAATTTTGCCGAAATTCATTCAAGTTTCATTACTTTTTCTTTTTTTTTTTTTTTGCTTAGCTTTATATAAAGCAATTTTTCGATTTCAGGTAAATTCACCAAACTTGAATCCTACCATCCAACGACTAATTCGTTTTTTTCTTCAAACCCTCCCCGTATAGATTCTAATTTTAAGACCTATAAAAAGGTGGGGTATGGTCGACGAGCGGTCGTGAAAGTCTTTTTCTTTGGTCCGATGTAGTGAGTTTTCGTTAATCAAAAAAACTTTTCTAAGAGTTCCTGCATTAAAGTAAAGGGTTGTGGCTGTATTTGTAGTTTTAACTGTAGACATTTATAGAAGATTAGTGTAGCAACTTAAGGGTTAAAAGCGTTGAGATTCTGTAAATTGCCTTAATATATTTAAGGTAAAATTGGAAAATAAACATAAATAAAGAAAGTAATATAGATTTAAAGTTAGGTTTATCGCTGATTCCATAGAATTCACGACCTGACTTTAAGAAAGGTAAGGAAGGAGTTACACCAACTCCCGAATTAAGGGAGTGGTTAGATTTTCACGTCGTTAGATGCAAAAACGAGGTTAAACGTAAAGGTAGGTAAGGGGCGTGAACTAGACCCGAAGACATAAAGTACGAATTCGTACTTTTAGTTAATGCTGCTGCCCTAAATTCCGCTATTACTTTAAGAAAGGTGTAGTTTTTTGAGTCGGTGCTTAACTGATTAAAAATTAAGTAGCGGTAAAGGAAAAGGTTAGGTTCGATTAGAGAGGAGAGGTATTTTGATCTAAACCTATAATCTGCAGATCAGCGTGTTATGAGATTAAAGTAAGCGGGTCAGTTGTAGAGATGTTTTCGGCGGGGATAAACTCTCCGCTTAATTTTAGTGACTGGGTGGGCAATAATAAGAGTCCTTAAGTTATTTTTGAAGTTACGTTCAAATTTAACAGCTCCTAAGATAGCGTAATCACAAGGTATAGTATTTATTTTTTTAATATAATTCCAACGTAGTATAAGTCTCGGTGTAGTTTTTTTAAAGTTACCGAGTAAGTAGTATATACTGCCTAAAGTTAAAAAAGTCTTAAAGACTTTCTTACATACTTTGTATGACCTTCGGGTCTAGACGTTCCGTAAACGGATCGTCGTTTTTTTTTATAAATTACAGGTGAAAAATCGTAGACTCCACGGATTATCGTATAACCAACCCCAGGTAAATCATTTGCTCTTCCACCATTAACTAAAACTCTGTTATACTTGGAACAGATATAACCAATTCCTGGAATTCTTGCAGTAACGCGTAACCGGTTTGTTAGCTTAACTTTAGCGATGTGTCGTAACGCTGAATTTGGTTTTTTGGGCGACATAGTAGTAACACGGGTTACGATACCTTTAACCTGAGGACGTTTTTGTAATGCCGGCGTTCTTGAAGTATGGCGTCGTTTATAAAGAATTGATCGTTTTCCTGCTTGGGACGGGGAAGCCATTTATAGGTCTTAGCTAAGTTAAAAGATAAAGGCTTGTCAGGTTACTCCTAACCAGAACATTAAAGCCAATAACCCCCCGTAAAGAATAAGTTCTTTAGATAGTAAGTCTTGGGGGAGAGTTTTTAGGAAGATTGCTGATGACCCAAATAGGACATTAGTTCAGGTCCTGAAAAAAAATGTTGGGCCGAGTAGATATAGTAAGATGATAAGTAGTAGTGATAGTAAAGGGAATAAGTCGAAGAAAAAAGCAAAAAATAGAATTTCTGCAACAAACATAACTGATCCCGGAAATCCCAGAAAGATTAGTAAGTTTAATAAACTGACTAAAAATAACTTGGGACATACGAAATTAATACCATTAATTTCAGTAACTAAACGAGTTTTAAACCTCCGACCGATCGCATCGACTAATAAAAAAGAGTTTGTAGATAGTAAAGCGTGACTAATTAGCATACAGAAACTTGCGAGCATCAAAGGAGAGTGCCCACTAATTACACAAATAGTTAATCAGTGCATCTCAACAACTGTCGAGTAAGCGACTAATTTTTTTAAATCAACTTGGTAGAATAGTTTAAAGACCGCGTCTACGATTCCAATAAAAAGAAACGGGTATATATAAAAGAAAGTTGGTTCAAGTTGAACCGTAACTAAACATTTAAGTAAACCAAAAAAGGCAAATTTTACTAAAACACCACTTAGGAAAATTGAAAAGTTTGTCGAAGCCTCGACATGTGCTTTAGGTAATCAGCCGTAGAAGGGTCAAATAGGTAGTTTAACCCCGAACCCCACTAGTCAGCAGAAAAATAAAAAGTTAAGTTCGAAAGGTGATAAAGTTATAAAACTTAAACTCGAGAATGTTGAGGTACCGCAGAGAAAAAATAGATATAGGAAACTAAAAATTAGAAACATAGCCCCGAACTGTGTCCAGAAAAACATTAAATAAGCAGCTTCTACACAACGGCGTGTTTTCGCAAAGTTATACAAAATAAAAAATGAAGGTACTAGCAGTAATTCGTACGATAGGAAGAATAAAATCAGCGAATCTGTAAAAAATAGAACATACCCGGCTACGAGAATTAAAGTCGCGTAGAAGGAAAAACCCATAACTTCATTTGTGTTGTAAGATAGGCAAAAAAGTAAAGAGATGACCGTTATAAGGACAAAAATATAAATAAAAGGGAAGGAGTAGATCGATAAAAGGTGAAGAGTTAGTAAGAAACTATGGAAAGAGTGTTCGATAGGCATCGTATCAAGGTAACCGACAACTAAAGGATCCATAAGGATATCAACAGATAAGCACGAATAGAAATCCAGTAGATTGTAAATAGTGATTAGTGCCGTGAAGGAGAAGAACGTGAAAAAACTTAGGATATGTTGTAGAAGGAAAGAGGAAAGATTGGTTCGATAAAAATTATTTAGGAAAACTAATCGGGAAAGGAATACCAGTGTTAAGAAAATAAAAAACATGAATAATAGGTAATAAATGTAACCATACCACAACAAAACTAAGCTAAGATTAAGATTAAAAGTAGTGGGTAGCGGATGGATTAACACCTCTAGTTGCGCTTAAATTTAAGAGTTTAGGGGTCGGGGAGACACAAACCGACTTAACTGGTAATTTAAAGGCAATCTGCTTAAGGAAGTAGGTCGTTCGACCTAGACGTAAGTTTTTTAATTCAAAAATAAATGCCCCGGCCCTTAGATAACTGACCCATGTTGAAAGTTTACCCACCCCTTTTCCCATTCGGATTCCTTTTGATTTTTTAGTTAACGGTAGGTGGGGAAAAATGTTGAACCAGATTAAGCGCTTGGTAAAGTCAGCTCGTTTGGTTGCTTTTTTTAGGTATAGCTTTAAACGGTAGATGTGCTTAGCGGGTAACCTTAGAGGTTGTAGAATAAGTAATCCCGAATCCCCGTAATGTAGATGTTTTGAGGTAAAGGGCTGAAAAATACGCTTTTTTTGCTTGTGTTTTTGTTTGAATTTTCTAGGTTGCAGCAACATTTATAGGTCAGTTTTAGAGGAACGTTCACGTGAAGAGTAAAAGCATGTCTTCGGTAAATAAAAATCCAAATATTAAAAAGAAAAGTATCGAGAAGTTGAGGTAATGGAGAGCAGGTACTACCCTAAGTTGAGTGCTGGTGATAGGGATAAAATTTTCGGGAGAGCTGGAGTTCAGGAAACGGATATTCTGTACATAAAAGTAAAGAGCAACAAATAGTAATGTGAAGAGAAAAATGAATAAGAAGATAAATTTTGAGTTTAAGATTAATACAAAAATAAACATCTTGGAGAAAAAGCCCCAAAATGGTGGTACACCCGCCATTGACAAAAGGGTGATAATTAAAATTTTAGATAAAATATTTGTCGACCCTAATGCAGAGAAAGAGTAAAGGGTTTTAGCTTCAAAATTAAAGAATTGGAATAAAACAGAGAAAAAAACTAATAGTGAAAGGTTATATATAAACATGTAAGAGGCCAAAATAGTTAGTGTTTCGTAGGAATCTCCGGAAAAAGTCAAATATAGTTAATAACATTACTTATGGGTAAATACAAATCGCAAAAAACTAAATTTACTTTGATACAGGTTTTGGGTAGTAGTAATTGACTTACCGCAAGATAAAATCTTGTGTGAACGTAAGGAAAAATTTCTTGTTTTTATCGTAGTTTTTAATCGTCAAATATTTTTTTTTTTTTGATTTCTAGGACTTTTTAAAACAGCCAAATATAGGGTAAATTAGAAAAAAGGTGTTATATCGAAAATGTTGACTCCTGTTAAAGCGAGGAAGACAATAAGTGTATTAATAATACTACTAATTGCTAAGAAAGTTTTAATGAAAAAGGATTCTAGGACAATGACTAATAGTAGTAGAATTCCCACCGACAAGAGACCTAAGTTTAAGATATTATAAAAGTAGAATAAATCCGACATATAAGTTAGTAAAAATAGTAACAGAAATAGGAATAGGAAGAAATAAAAGAACGTAATATAGAACATTAACGAGTGTGTAGGGATACCTTTGAAAAATGTCGGTTTTCAGAAGAAGAATGGAACTAAACCACATTTTAAGAAAACACAAAACAGGAAGTTTAGTCAAATTAGGAGTACGTAAAATACTCCCTTAAGGTTTGCTAGTGTTAGTGAGTAGAAAAATATCGTTTCAAGTAAAAATCAATCAAAGGTTAAAAACTTTAAGTACATAAATATTAAGACGATGAATAAATTTAGTGCCGAAAGGAGTGAAATCCAAAAGAAGAAGAGTAATGTCTGTAGAAATGTTATTGGTAACGAGTTTTGGAAATAATTACTTTTTGTTAAGCTGGCGTTGTTGTAAAAGTAGAGAGAGGAGAAGGTAGAAGTTACGATTAATAAATTGATTAAAATTGATATAACTTCGAGGAAAAAGATAAAAGTGAATACGTTGTTAGATAAGAAGATTAGGAATGTTCATAGGAAAAAATTGTACAGCGTAATAGTGTAATCGTAAATATTTTGAGATGCGAAGTAAGCGTTAGAGATGAAGAGGTAAAGGGAGATGGAGAAGAAGAAGGTAACTAAATAGAATAGCTTTAGTTGGGTGGGGCCGAAGAGTAAGTGACTAAATCAGGCTAAAGTTACTGGACCTGTTCAGGAAAAGTTTAAGAGGATTAAAAGCATAATAGGCGTAAAAAGGAATCCTTTTAAATCAAATCCCGTTAATAAGGAAAACGTTGTAGTGTTTTTCGAAACTGTTGAGCTAAGGTAAAGGTTGGAGTTGGAGATAAGGTATAATGCTATAGAGAGTACAAAGATTAAGTATATAAGGATGGTTAGGTACGAGATTGTTCAAATTGTTGAGTGAGTTAACGTGGTGTAATTTTCGTTTAAAATCGTTGAAAACAAAATTAGTTAGTTTTAGAACTTAACCGCAGGTAAAGTAAAATAAAACGAAATCCCAGAACTAAAATTATGTAAACAAATAGAGTATGGGCAAATCATCCGGTAAAAAAAGCTAATATAGGAAGTTCGGAAACTAAAATTGAGTCATAAAAAACATGTTGTGCTGAGTGTAAATGCCTAAAGTAAGGGGCAAGGCAAAGAAAAGTAAATCACAGTATACGAATACCCACGCCTGGACTTGAACCAGGACCCCGCAAAGGACGAAGTTTTAAGCCTCGCATGTCTACCAATTTCATCACGTGGGTTTAAGTCATTACGAAGTTCTGCTCTGATAACTTAGGGGTATTTAAGGTGCTGAGTATTTTATGATCGGAGGGCGCGCACAGGCATAATACCGAAAATAGGGAAAAGAATCTGCTGATTTTGTTCAACAGTTAAAGGAGGTGGAGGGGGAAGCTTTGTTGCGGAACGTCTGCGACGTGGGTAGAGTGACGGCGTGGGCATGGAAGATAGTTAAGTATCTTGAGAATGAATACCCACGCCTGGACTTGAACCAGGACCCCGCAAAGGACGAAGTTTTAAGCCTCGCATGTCTACCAATTTCATCACGTGGGTGCAAGTTGTTACGAAATTCTACTTTAGTAACTTAGAGATATTTAAGGTGCTGCGTATTGTATATGTAGAATTCTAACCGATAGGATTTTAAGAAAAGTAGGTTTGTTTCGAAAAAAGGGAACAACTTTTTGATTAGAAAGATGAAAGATAGGCCAGCTTTAAAATGCTGAGGGAGGTAACTATCTTGTAGGTATGCTTTAAAGGAAAGTCTAAAAAAGTAAAACCTAAACTTGAAGTGTTGCTGAGAGTTTGTTTTGTGAGCCATGGGGGCTTTTTGGAAACCGTAGACCTTTTTACGAACGGGTAAACAAGAAAATCGTATATTACGAATATCTTTACCGTTAAAACTATAGGTTAGGTACCTTAGTCAACTTAGGAGCATATAGGAATCTTTAAATCCGAGTTTAGATTTTTGTCTATAAAGTGTTTCAGGGAAATCATTTCGGAAGTTTCACCGAATTGCTGCATTTCTTAATGGTGAGACAAGTGAAACGAACGAGAAATGGTACCGAAACAACAAATTTGGGGAGCGTGTATAATTAGCAATACTTATATAGGTAGAGGTGGTAGAGTTAAAAATATCGGATTAGAAGGATTCGAACCTACGTTGTTAGAGTGAAAATCTAAAGTCCTAACCACTAGACGATAATCCGAGCCAAAATTTAGGATTGAGAAGTTACTTTGGTATTGGATAAAAGGTCTAAAGTAGCATTATACGAAATTTCTTTAACTCCGATTGATGGGAAAAATTTTAAAAAGGGGGCACTCGAATCGCCGTATTGTAGCATCAAGTTACGTGTATCTGTTTTACCTTCGAATACAAACCCAAATAGCTCCGCGACCTCACGTTCTAGTCAATTTGCATTTGGAAAAAGTCCAGTAATAGACTTTAATCCTCTTCGAGGGGAAACCTGTAAAGAAAAAAGCAAAAGTCTTGCGTGGGAAAACAGGTTGTGGAAGTTATAAACCACCGTTAAGGAAGAAGTTTTGAGGGGATTGTTTTTTGATTTTCCTAAAAATGGTAGTTCGTAGGAAAAAATATCTAGTAGTTGGGACAAGTAGAAAAGGGTTGCAAGTCTAACGTGGATATTTAGATAATAAGTTGTTGTAAAAGAGGTAGCTAAGTTTGTATGTTTTTTACTTTGTAAAGATAATCTCATAACAAAAAAACTAACATTATATAACGTGTACGCAAGTATTAATTTGAAGGAATATATTGAGATAAGTGTTTCAGATTGGACTTGAACCAACGGCCCCAAAGTTTTCAGCCTTGTGCTCTACCAACTGAGCTACTAAAACTAAAGGATAGGAAAATCTATAAGTATAAGTAAAAAAATGAAGACTGAAATTAACGTAAACATAGCTAAGGGGAGAGGGGTGAAGCTGGTGTGGGAGTAGGGCTCTTATTATCGTGGCACGATTCGCAGCACGGAAGATCTGAGTAAAGTTTAGCGGCAGGTACAGGATCGTTATATTCTGTACATACAAAAAAGGTGCATGTGAATTCACACAGGGACATAAGTGTTTCAGATTGGACTTGAACCAACGGCCCCAAAGTTTTCAGCCTTGTGCTCTACCAACTGAGCTACTAAAACTAAAGGATAAAGAAAAGTCTATAACTATAGGTAAAAATGAAGACTAAAATTAGTGTAAGCGTATACAAGAAAGAAAGGGGGGGTGAAGCTGATGTGGAAGTAGGATTCTCGTTATCGTGACACGATTTGCAGCACAGAAAACCTGAGTAAAGTTCAGCGTCGGATTCAGTTTGGGGAAAATAAAATTTCTACAGTAATGGGGAAAGGACATGCGCGGTCGCATCGCGGGGAAGCGTTGCAACAGGTTTGGAGAATGGGGGCGACGGACAGGAAGTCGGTAAGTGTTTTAGGTTGGACTCGAACCAACGGCCCCAAAGCCTGCAGCCTTGTGCTCTACCAGCTGAGCTACTAAAAGTAAAAGATATATATATGTATTTATATAAGTAAAAGATATATATATGTATTTATATAAGTAAAAGATATATATATATGTATTTATATAAGTAAAAGATATATATATATGTATTTATATAAGTAAAAGATATATATATATGTATTTATA
>MDTF01000936.1_pt1 | contig 11505 bp, 10 predicted proteins | sample 811191 | NCBI WGS metagenome assembly MDTF01 (sample SAMN05326649, study PRJNA326480) | marine metagenome | isolation source: seawater | place: Southern Ocean | collected 2011
GAATGCTGAAGCTAGAAAAAGAGATGCAGATAGAATGTCTCCCAGAGAAGCTTGGAGAGGAATTCAAGCAGGAATGCCTGACGATGTAATTATCTCAAGTGACATTGGAAACAATTGCGCAATTGGAAACGCGTATCCTACATTTGAAAAAGGTAGAAAATATTTAGCACCAGGACTATTTGGTCCTTGTGGTTATGGTTTTCCAGCTATTCTTGGAGCAAAAATTGGATGCCCTGATACACCTGTAATTGGTTTTGCAGGAGATGGCGCTTTTGGAATAAGCATGAATGAGATGAGCTCTGTAGCGAGACCAGAATGGCCAGCAATTTCAATGGTAATTTTTAGAAATTACCAATGGGGAGCAGAAAAAAGAAATACCACATTATGGTTTGATGATAACTTTGTTGGAACAGAGTTAGATCCGGAATTAAGTTATGCAAAAGTTGCTGATGCGTGTGGTCTTAAGGGTGTCACTGTTAGAACAATGGAAGAAACAACAGCAGCTATTAAGCAATCCTGTGAAGATCAAAAAAAAGGCATTACAACATTTATTGAAGTAATTCTAAATCAAGAACTTGGAGAGCCTTTTAGAAGAGATGCTATGAAAAAGCCCGTTAAGGTAGCTGGTATTAAAAAAGAAGATATGAAGAAACAACCTTCATTAATCTAAAATTGAACACAAACAAAATTAAAATTAGTTCTAATAAAAATTTTGGAATAGTATTTTTTATTGTTTTTTTGATTTTTTCATTATTGCCGTTATTAAATCATGGTGAAATAAGAATTTGGTCATCAATAATTAGTTTAATTTTTTTGATATTAGGTCTGTTAAAATCAACTTTACTTACTCCATTAAATAAAATTTGGTTTAAATTAGGTATATTTTTAGGGAAGATTGTGTCACCAATTGTTATGGGTGTAATTTTTTTTTTAGTAGTAACCCCAACTGGCATACTAATGAGAATTTTTAAAAAAGATTTATTAAATTTAAAATATAATAAAAGTACATCATATTGGGTAAAAAAAAATGGACCAAAAAGTAAAATGAAAAATCAATTTTAGAAAAGTGAAAAAAAATTTTTTATTTCTATTTATAATCTTAACTATTTTATTTTGTTTTTTATATTTTGTGAGTTTTTTTTATTTGAAAAAAATCCATGGTCTTAACAATCTAGAGCTAATAAAATATAAAAATCAAATTTCTTTTATAGAAAAATATTCTAAAAGACTTCATCATTTAAGACATTACTTAGATAAAAGTGTCGATTTTAAAAAAACTGAAACTCTTTTATTCAGTAAGGGTAAGTATAATAATAACAATAACCTAATTAATATTTTATTTTTAGGTGATAGTTGGATTGAACAAATGTTAGGATATCAACAATCACACGATCATATAACAAATTATTTTAAAGAAAAAAAAATAAATTATTATAATGCTGGCATATCCTCTTACTCGCCGACAATTATGAATATTCAATATCAAATTTTAAAAGATGATTTTAATATAAAACCGAAAATTGTAGTTTTGTATATTGATCAAACTGATTTTGGTGATGAAATGTGCAGGTATAAAAGAAATAAAGAATTTGTTAATGGAAAATTATATGGTGTTAAGGATTATTTTTTTACTCCAAGAACTATTTCTATGTCTAAAATTGACAAGAAATATACTAATTCTTTTTTAAAAGATTTAGCTCAATTTAATTTTTTTATTAAAGAAAGATTTTTCTTAGCATCCAATAAACTTAAAAAGATATTTAAAAATAGTAAAAATATTTATGGTTGTGATTCGAGTGATATTGCTAGTTATTTAATAAATCCAGCAATGAGCAGTATTGAATATTTTAGAAAATCTACCAAAGATTTGGTAGATTTATTGAATAATGATGAACAAATTGATCAGATTTTAATTGTCACATTTCCACATAGAAACCATTTAAAAAATGTTTCAAATGCAAACAATTATGGAGACTATAATTATTCTGTTGAGGAAGCAGTAGATCACTATATATTTAATAATGTTTCTAAAAAGATAACTCATTTAAAATTTAGTGAATACCTTAATGAAAAGACAGTGTTAATAAATGAAAAAAGTTTTATACTTAAGGATAAAACTTCACATTTAACTGAAAATTCACACAGTAAAATTTTTACAAGAAAAATAATTGATGAAATTGATAAAATTTTAAGCAATAATTATTAATATATGAGCTTCTTAAAAGAATTTTTTGAGTTTTTAAAGATAAGAAAAAAATATTGGCTACTTCCTATACTGTTAGTTTTGATCTTGTTTGGTGGATTGATAATTTTAAGTCAAGGCTCAGCTATAGCACCGTTTATATATACAATTTTTTAAGTGAAAATTATTTTAGGTATATCTGCATTTTATCACGATAGTGCTGCATCAATAATTATTGATGGAAAGATTATAGCTGCAGCTCAAGAAGAAAGATTTACAAGAAAAAAACACGACCCAAGTTATCCATTTAATGCTATAGAATTTGTTTTAAAGTATGCAAAAATAAAACTCAATGATGTTGATCAAATTATTTTTTTCGAAAAACCTTTTTTAAAATTTGAAAGATTATTAGAAACTTATGTAGCCTTTGCTCCAAAAGGTTTTAAATCTTTTTGCAAAGCAATGCCCATATGGTTAAAAGATAAACTTTTTCAAAAAAAAATGCTTTTTGATGAATTAAAAAAGCATGATATTAATTTTAAAGATGATAAAAAAATATTTTTTTCAGATCATCACTTAAGCCATGCAGCTAGTGCATTTTTCCCATCACCATTTGAAAAAGCTATAGTTTTAACGGCAGATGGTGTGGGTGAATGGGCAACAACAACTGTTGCCGTTGGTGAGGGTAATAATCTTGAAATAAAAAAAGAAATACATTTTCCACACTCACTTGGCTTATTATATTCTGCATTTACTTACTATACTGGTTTTAAAGTTAACAGTGGTGAATATAAGCTTATGGGATTGGCACCTTATGGGACACCTTTATACAAAGATAAAATTATAAATAATTTAATTGATATTAAAGAAGATGGTACTTTTCGGCTAGATCAGACCTACTTTGATTATGCAACTGGACTAACAATGACTAATAAAAAATTTCATAATTTGTTTGGCCAAAAACCTAGAGATGCAAAAAAAGATAAGTTAACACAATTTCATATGGATATAGCATCTTCAATCCAAAAAATTACTGAAGATATAATGATAAAATTAACTAAATCATTGAAAGAAGAATTTAAAATTCCCAACCTATGTTTAGCTGGTGGTGTAGCTCTCAATTGTGTGGCCAATGGAAAAATTTTGAAAGAAAAAATATTTGATAATATTTGGGTACAACCAGCTGCTGGAGATGCTGGTGGTTCTTTAGGTGCTGCTTTAGCTTTTTGGCATATAGAACAAAACAATCCTAGGAAAATAAGTTTAATAGATGATATGAACGGATCTTATTTAGGACCAGAATTTACTCAAAAGGAAATAGAGGAAGACTTAAAAAAATCTGGAGCTAAGTTTAAAATTCTAAATGAAGATGATTTAATAGATAAAACTTCTGCTGATTTATCGTTAGGTGAAGCTATTGGTTGGTTTCAAGGAAGAATGGAATTTGGACCACGTGCTTTGGGTGGTAGGTCAATTTTGGGTGACCCAAGATCTTCAGAAATGCAAAAAAATTTGAACTTAAAAGTTAAATATAGAGAAAGTTTTCGTCCATTTGCACCATCAATTTTAAAGGAAGATTTAACATATTGGTTTGATATTAATATTGATAGTCCATACATGCTTATGGTTGCTAATATCAACAATGATAAAATTATAAAAATGACCGAAAAAGAAAAAACTTTATTTGGCATTGATAAATTAAATGTTAAGAGATCTGATATTCCAGCTGTCACACATATTGATTATTCTGCCAGAATACAGACAGTACATAAAGAAACTAATGAAAAATTTTTTAAACTTATTAAAAAGTTTAAAGAAAGAACAGGTTGTCCGATACTTATAAATACTTCGTTTAACGTAAGAGGTGAACCAATAGTAAATAGCCCAATTGATGCATTTAATTGCTTTATGGGCACAGAGCTTGATAAATTAGTCATAGGAAATTGCTATTTAGTTAAAAAAGAACAAGATCCATCTTTAAAAAAAGATTACACAAAAGAATTTGAATTGGATTAAATACTAATGACTAATGTCAAAAATGACAAATATTGCTCTTGGATAAATGATCTCAACACAAGATCTAATATAGAGGTTCTGAATGAAGATAAATTCTGTGACTGGTTAATAGTAGGTGCTGGTTATACAGGATTGTCTGCCGCAAGAAAGCTTTCTGAGTTGAACCCAAATCAAAATATAATTGTAGTTGATGCTCAACTTGCTGGTGAAGGAGCAAGTGGACGAAACTCAGGTTATTTAGTCGATACGACCTTGAATGATGGCTTCACTTCAAATAAAGAACTTTCTAATTATAAGACAAAAACAGACATTTATCAGTTAGGCATAGGTGCGGTTAAGAAATTTATAAAAGAATATCAAGTAGATTGTGACTGGAATGAAACGGGAAAATATTTTGCTTCGTCAAAAATAGAAGATATAAAAAAGTTATCAAATTTTAGTAATACACTTTCAAAATTAGGTTTTAAGCACAATATATTAGATCAAAAAGATTTAAAAAAAAAACTTGGTACAAATTTTTATAACTTGGCTCTATATACTAAAGGTGGCGTATTAATACATCCTGCAAAACTTGTACGTGCAATGCTTAATACACTTCCAGAAAGTGTAAAAATATATGAAAATTCTCCATTAATAAAATGGGAAAAAATTAATGATAGAATTTATTGTAAGTTTAAAAAAAATAAAATTATAACAAAAAAAATTATTTTTTGTACAAACGGTTTTTTGAAGTCATTAGGTTTGAAAGTTAACTATAATTTTCCACTTACTTTAACTGCTAGTATGACAAGATCATTATCAGATAGTGAATTTAAATCTTTGGGAGAACCCAGGGAATGGGGCGTTCTGCCTGTTAGGTCAATGGGAGCCACAATTAGAATGACCAAAGATAGAAGAATTTTAATAAGAAATACAGCTGAAGTTCATAATCCCCTCAAGATGTCCCAATCGTATTTGAATAAAAGATCTATTAAACAAAGAATTGGGATTAAAAAAAGATTTCCACAATTACCAGATGATATTATTCAGTCATCTTGGTCTGGTGTTGTTTCAAGAACAAGAAATAGTTCTCAAATTTTTGAAAAAGTAGATGACAACATATTTATTGCAGGGTGTTATAATGGCTCTGGCATAGGTGTTGGAACATTATTTGGTGAGCAAATTGCAATTAAAGCAAGCAATCAAAGTACCAATGAAATAAATATTATTGAATCTAAGGATAATCCTACATGGATGCCTCCACAACCTTTTCTAAATCTGGGTGTTAAAAGCAGATTAATTTATGAAAGATTCAAAGCTTTATCAGAAATTTAATTAGCATTCAGAGTTGATTATTATATCATTAAATTATAAGTAAATTTTATGAAAAAAAATCTATCAAGTTTATTTAATACTAAAATTTCTAAAAACAAAAAATTCAGCTACCCACTGCATGAAGACGCTTTAAGTAAAGAAGATTTATTAGAAGGTGCAAAAATTTTAATTAGTAGACAGTTAACAATGTCAAAAAAAACTGATCAATTTGAAAAATATTTCAAAAAAAAATTAGGTTTAAATTATTGTTTAATGGTTAATTCAGGGTCATCTGCAAATCTATTGGCTTTATTTGCTTTAATAAACCCTGCAAAAAAAAATAGATTAAAAAGTGGAGATGAATGTTTAGTCCCAGCAGTATGTTGGTCAACTTCTTTATGGCCTGTAATTCAAGCTGGATTAACACCAAAGTTAATTGATGTAGATTTAAAAACATTTTCAATAAATTTAGAAACAATCAAAAAGAATATAACAAAAAAAACTAAAGCGATTATGCTGATTAATGTTTTAGGAAATTGTTCTGAGATAGATAAAATTCAAAAATATTTAAAAAAAAAGAATATATATTTAATTGAAGACAATTGTGAGTCACTTGGATCTAAATATAAAAATAAATATCTAGGATCTTATGGAGATTTTAGTTCATTTTCTTTTTATTATTCTCATCAAATCACTGCAGGTGAAGGAGGAATGATAGCTTGTAAAAAAAAAGAAGATTATGATTTATTAAAAATATTACGAGCCCATGGATGGGATAGGAACTTAAACTTAGGCAAAAATAAAAAATTTAACTTTATTAATTCTGGTTTTAATTTAAGACCATTAGAGATCTCAGCTGCTATTGGTTTAAATCAATTTAAAAGACTGTCTAAGATGATGTCTATAAGATCACTTAATAGAAATAAAATAATCTATACATTAAAAAAATCTAAAAAATGGCAAGATCAATTTACTTTCTTTAATCATGATAAAAATTTAAAACCAAGTTGGTTTGGTTTTCCCCTATTAATTAATTCAAAATTAGCGAATAGAAAAGAAAAGTTTTTGAAATATTTAAATAACAACAAATTAGAAACTAGACCAATTATCAGTGGCAACTTTGCAAATCAACCTGCTGTTAAATTGTATAAAATTAAATACAATAAAAGAGAACTTAATAACGCAACTGAAATTGATCAAAGAGGATTCTTTATTGGTTTACCAACTGTAAAATTGGAACGAAAACAATTAAACAAAATTAGTGATTTGTTGCTTAGTATTTAAATGATTATTTGCGCAATAACAGGGTCAAATGGTGTTCTTGGTAGGAAACTAAAAAAAATATTACCGTATAAGTTCTATGAATTTAAGGGAGATATAACAAATAAAAAAAAAGTTGAAGATTGGGTTCTAAAAAAAAATTTTGATATTATTATTCATCTTGCTGCATTAGTGGCTGTAGATAAGGTTAATAAAAATTATAAAAGAGCTTATGATGTAAATGTAAGTGGAACCTTAAACTTAATCAGGTCAATTTTAAAAAAAAAATAATAAACCTAACTGGTTATTTTTTGCCTCAACATCTCATGTGTATAAACCAACCTTGAGTTATAAAAAAATTAGTGAAAAAGTTGCAGCAAATCCCCAAAATAAATATGGAAAAACTAAGTTAATAGCAGAAAATATTTTAAAAAAAATGTTAAAAAAACAACCTATTAAAGTCTGTATTGGTAGAATTTTTAGTTTTACTGATAAAAAACAAAAACCACCATATGTAATTCCCAATATCATTAAAAAAATCAGATCTTCTTCAGAGCCTGTTAAGTTAAAAAACCTAAATCATTATCGTGATTTTTCAAATATCAAGGATATTATATCTGCGATTGATACTCTAAGAAAAAGTAAAACTTCAGGTACATATAATATTGGCAGTAGTTTAAAGTTTGACTTAAGAAACATAGCTAGACTCTTTTCAAAGAAATATAAAAAAAAGATTATTTTTAATAACTCAAAACAATCATCTTTTTTAATTTCTGATAATAAGAAAATTTTAAAATTGAAATGGAAACCTCGTAAATTTAATGATAACATAAATTATTTCTACAAATGAATATTATTAACGTTATCATTCCAACATATAATGAAGATAAAAATATTTTATCTTTGTTAAAAAAAATTAATAAATATGTGCCAAAAGCAAAAATTTGTATAGTAGATGATTCTAAAAATGATAATATTAAAAAAATTTTAAATAAAAATAATCTTCACAAAATTCTATACCTTCACAGAAAAAATAAGAGAGGACGAGGATCAGCTGTTATTTTTGCTTTTAAAAAATTAGTTAAAGATAATTCAAAACAAATATTTGTTGAAATGGATGCAGATTTTTCTCACCGTCCATCTGAACTCCCTAGAAACATAAAACTTTTTATAAAAAATAATAGTGACCTTTTAATTTCAAGTCGATATCTAAAAAAAAGTAAGATTCTAAACTGGTCCATTTCGAGAAAAATTTTTTCAAAACTATCAAATATATTAGCAAAAAATATTTTGAATGTTAATGTCAGTGATTACACCAATGGTTTTAGAATTTACTCTAATAAAGCTATAAAATTGGTAATTAAAAAATGTGGTAATATAGGAGATGGCTTCATTGTTTTATCAGAGATTCTCATGGTTATTAATATTAACAACCTCAAAATTGACGAAACTCATGGTATTTTTATTAATAGAGTAAGAGGAGAAAGTTCAGTTAATTTGAAATTAATTTTGCAATCACTATTTGGGTTATTAAAACTATATATTCTAAAAAAAAAATACAAATTTACTAAATGAATAAAATTAAGCTAACTGTAATACCTGTTATATTAAGTTGTTTTATAATTTATCTTTCTCTTAACCTAGAACTTTGGCTTAATTTTTGGAGAACTTTAAACATACCCTCTGTAATTCCACCATTTTCAGATTTAGATTCAATTTTAAAAACAAATTTAAGCAAAAATGCTGGTTTTAACGTTTATTTAGAAAATCCATATGACCCATCACATGGCGTTTATATGTACCCATCTATATGGTTAAATATATTTAACTTTTTAAAACTAAATAAACCTTCAAATTTCATGATATTTAACTTTACTATAATTTTTATTTATTTTTATATTATCCAAGATCTTATTGTCAAAAATTATAGCAAAATATCAAATTTTTTATTTATTATTTTTTTCTTTTCTACTACAAACTTTTTAATCTTAGAAAGACTTAATATTGAAATTGTCGTATTCTCTTTGATTTATTTTGCTGTCATTTCAAATAAAAATATATTTAAATTTTCTTTTTTTTTAATCGCACTGTTTTGTAAAGTTTTTCCAATATTTTCTATATTTATATTAACGGATAAGAAGATTTTTTTTTATTCAGCTTTGTTTTTATCAATTTTATATTTAATTATTAATAAAGAAGAAATCTATTATATGTCTATTAATATGATTGAGTATGCGCGTATTTTTGCTTATGGGTCAGGTTCTATTGCAAAATCTATATATTACTATTCTCGTGAATATAATTTGTTTATTGATGATAGTAATTATATTTATCTTAAATTATTTATAATTTTTTTATTTATGATACTGGCTTTTCTATTGTTTAAAAAAAATTTTTTATTTGGAGATAAAAAGATTGATGAAAATATGACCTTAAATGAACGTTTTTTTTTAGCTGGCGGGGGCGTTTATTTGGGAACTTTTATATTTTCTGCTAATGTTGATTATAGATTAGTCTTTTTATTATTTACATTTTCTTATATTTTAAGAACTAATAATAATTTAATAAAATACATTTATTTCATTTCCTGCTCTATTATATTTAATAGTTTTATCTTTGAAGGAGGTGACCCATATTCAATACTATATTTTATTAAAGCTGGTTTTATCTACTCACTAAAATTTGTTGTATTTGTAATTGTTTGCTATTTTTTTGGAATGGTATGCAATAAATATTTAATATTAAAAATCAAATTACCAAAATTTTAGTAACTACCTTAAAATATAACATTAAAAATGATTCTACTTGTATTTTAGAGAAATTTTTTATGATAATAATATAAAATATTATGAAGTTTTTAGGTATCGTTCTTTTTTGCCTTACAATCTTTAATCAAGTAAGTGCTAGTTGCAATGACCCACCAGCAGATGGAGTTGATTATTCGTATTGTCAATTTTCTGAAAGTCAGGATTTAAGCAAATCTTATATACCAAACTCAAATTTGTCTTTCATTAGTTTTATCAAAGTTATATTTGATAAAAGCATAATGATGAATGCTACATTGGCAAATGGTAATTTTGTTGAATCTTCTTTTATAAAAACAAATTTATACGAAGCAAATCTTGAAGGTGGTATTTTTGAGAAAGCTAATTTTTCTAGTGCTAACCTAACTAGAGTGAATTTTAAAGGTGCATCTTTGATTGAAACAAATTTTAATAACAGTAACCTTTTTGAAGCAGATTTCACAGGTGCCAATATCTTAAATGCAAATTTTGAAGGAGCAAATTTAAATAATGTAATATGGATAGATGGTAATAAGTGTAATTTAGGTTCAATCGGTAAATGTATTAAGTAATAAGAGTTAAGTTTAGTTGATCATTACTTATTATAAATAAAGTGATTTATGAATGACTTTATAATTTAATCACTATTTATTTTAGATTAATCACTACTTTAAAAACTATCAATCGTAAAATATCTGTAATGCTAGTACTATATTTTTTTTATGCTAAATTAATCATATGTCTTTTTTTTTAAGAATTATTATTGTATTTTTTTTATTGAATACTGATACCAGTGTTTTAGCAGCTGATGTAATTGATAACGTAAAAAAGGAAAGTAAAAATATTTTTAAGACCTTGACTGGAAAAAGTTTAAAAAAAGATGAATTAATAATTTTTCTTTCTAATTATGTATTTTTAATTAACGACAAAAGAGGTGACGGTGTAGTTACATACTACTTTGAAGACACGTTTTATAAAAGATATAAAAAATTAGAACTCCTTTCAGTTGATAAATGGAGAATTTCAAAGTTAGGACATTTAAAAATATTTAATGATATTGATCAGTATACTTGGAAAATACAACCTGGTAAAAAAAATGTAATTAATATTAAAAAAAAATTTGGGACTGTTGGCCAACTATATGAATTCTCATATCAAAACAAGACAGAATTTTATCTAGAACTTGAAGAAAAAAAATTAATATTAATTAATAAAGTTCTAGATTAATTAAATAATCTAAAATAACTTCTCTAACCAGAGTTAGTTGGCCTAAAGTACTACTAAATCTAATTTTTGTTTTCCTAATCTCTCATTACCATTCTCTGTTACAAGGTAGGTTTCACCTAAGTTCATAGCTAATTCATTGTCTGAATCCATAAGTATCATGTGCATAAAAAAGACATTTCCTTGTTCAATAACATAAGGATTATTTGCGTAGATCATCGGTACATCCATCCAATTTGGAGAAAATGTTGAACCAAGTGAATAGCCACAAGCGTTCATTCTTGCTTTATTATACCCAAGACTATCAAAAGTTTTTGCATGTATATCAAATACCTCACCCACTGTATTTCCTGGTATCAATTTTTCTTCACATTTAGTTAATGCATCAATACATGCTTCATGCATTTTAATATGTTTTGGATCAGGTTTTCCAATAGGAATAGTTCTGAACATAGCTGAGTGATAATGTTTATAGGTCCCAGCCCACTCGATACTTAATTGATCTGTCTTTGATAAAATTCTTTTTTCAGCTTGATATCTACATAGAAGAGCATTGTGGCCAGAACCAACAATATATTCATTAGCAGGGTAGTCACCACCACCTTCAAGTACAGCTCTTTGCATCTCAGCTAAAATTTTTGCCTCACTAGCTCCAGCTTTTGTATATTTCCAAGCTTCATCAAGAGCATTATCTGCTAATTCTGCAGCTTTTTTTACATAAACAATCTCCTCTTGAGATTTAATAAC
>MDTF01015058.1_pt1 | contig 11505 bp, 10 predicted proteins | sample 811191 | NCBI WGS metagenome assembly MDTF01 (sample SAMN05326649, study PRJNA326480) | marine metagenome | isolation source: seawater | place: Southern Ocean | collected 2011
AATGAGACATGGAATGGCAAATAAGAAGTTAAATAGAACTTCTGAACATAGAAAAGCTTTATTAAAAAATATGCTTAATTCTTTAATAAAATACGAGCAGATAACTACCACACTGCCAAAAGCTAAATTTTTAAAACCACAAGCTGACAAAATAATTACTTTAGGCAAGAAAGAAACTTTGCAAACAACGAAAATGTTAATGTCAAAACTACAAGATATAACCTCTGCCAACAAAGTTAAAAAAACTTTATCCAAAAGATATGAAAAAAGAAGTGGTGGATACACTAGAATTATCAAAGCTGGATTTAGATATGGGGATAACGCACCCATGGCTGTTATTGAATTTGTAGATAGAGATGTTTTGGCAAAAAGAGTTGATAAAAAGAAGAATGATACAACTAAAGTTAAAAACGAAGAGAAAAAAATAGCTACAGCTTAATTTTTTATATAAAAATATATCATCATGAAAAAGTCTTTTAACGTTGATCAAACGTTCAACGATATGCGCATAGATCGTTGGATACGCAATAACTTGGGAAATATTCCACAAAGCTTAATCGAAAAAAACTTAAGAAATGGAAAAATTAAACTTAATAAGAAAAAAACTAAAAGTTCACATAAAGTAAAAATGGGTGACTCAATTGATTTATTTAATTTTAATTTTAAAGAAACAATAATTCAAAAAACAATTAAGTTTCAACCATCAGAAGAAATTATTAAGGAAAATGAAGAGTTAATAATTGATAATAATGAAGATTTTATAGTATTAAATAAAAGCTCTGGAATTGCTGTGCAAGGCGGTACAAAATCGAAAAAAAATCTAGTTGATATTTTTGCACAAAGCAAAATTTTTCAAAATACAAAACCTTTTTCAGTTCATAGATTAGATAAAGATACATCAGGTGTTTTTATAATGGCAAAACATCGAGAGTCAGCTCAACTATTAACATCATTATTTAGATTAAGAAAAGTTCACAAAACATACTTAGCCATATGTCACGGTGAGTTACAAAAAGATTCTGGTGAATGGAATGATGATTTAATAAGATACGATAACGATAAAGAAATAGTTGAAAAGGCACGAACCCTCTATAAAGTTTTAGATAAAAACTCTATTTGTAGTCTTATTGAAATGAAGCCGATTACCGGAAGGAAGCATCAGCTTAGAAAACAATTATATGGAGTCGGATGTCCAATTTATGGTGATCAAAAATATAAATTTAACAATACTGATAAAGCAATTAATAAGAATTTAATGCTTCATTCTTATCAAATCAAATTTATGATTAATAATAAAAGATATACTTATACAGCACTTTTACCTGATTATTTTAAAAAACTATTAAAAACTAAACGTTTAAATTTTTTAGATTTAAAATAAATTTTTCAATTAGTGTATCTTTAATTTTTGTGTAATCTTGATTGGATATTTCCTTTAAGTTAGTCATTTTTTTATCTGATATACCGCAAGGTATAATCTTATTATATTTGTGAAGATTGTTACTAATATTTAAAGAAAATCCATGATAAGCAATCCACTTACTTACTCTTACACCAATAGCTGCAATTTTTTTTACATCATTATTATCTTTACACCATATACCTATATTTTCTTTATCTGAAAAAGATTTAATATTGTAAATTTTTAAACTCTCAATAATCGTTTTTTCGATTATTGATATTAATTTCCTAATATCTTTTTTTCTTTTAGTTAAATCTAAAACAAAATAAAAAACTAATTGTCCTGGCCCATGATAAGTAATTTTGCCACCTCTATTGGTCTTTAAGATTTTAATAGATTTGTCTATTATTTCATTTTCTGAGTAACTTGTTCCTGCTGTATAAACTTCCTCATGTTCTAAAATCCAAATTAATTCATCACTTTTTTTTTTATGTAGAAAATTTAGTCTTTTCTCAAGTTCATTAATTGCATCAACATATTTAACGGGTTTTATTGACTTTTTAATCTCCATATTAATTAAAAAATTGTAATCTTTTTATTATGTATTAAAAGTTGCTCACTAATCAACCGGTAAATTTATGACTTTAACAAAAAAAATCAAAGATAAAAAAGTCAATTTCGAGTTTAATAAAGAGTATATAAAAGTTTTAACTGATAAAATATCAAATAATGACGCTCAGTTTATTACTAATTCTTTTAAAGAAATACACCCTGCGGATGCAGCTGATATAATTGAACATTTAGATCAAAACGATAGAGAAAATTTAATTAAACTTAATGGTTTCACAACAGATCCTGAGGTTTTCATAGAACTTAATGAATCTGTTCAGTCAGAAATTATTAAGTATTTATCTCCTGACTCAATCATAAGAATACTAAAAAATTTAGAGTCTGATGATGCGATTAAAATTTTAGAAAATGTTGACGAAAAAGATAAAAATATAATTTTAAGTCAGCTTCCCCCAAAGGATCGTTTTGCATTACTAGAAGGTCTTAGTTACCCAGAAGATAGTGCTGCAAGAATTATGCAAAGGGAGTTTACTGCCACTCCAAGTAACTGGAGTGTAGGTCAAACTATTGACTATCTAAGAGAAAATAAAGAATTACCTGAGGAATTTTTAGAAATTTTTATTATAGATGAAAACTTTAAACCAATTGGAACTGTACCATCATCAAAAGTTTTACGTGCTCCAAGGGAGTCAAAAATGCTGTCTATTATGACCTCCTCTCCATTTTTAGTACCAGTTGATATGGATAGAGAAGAGGTTGGAAATTTATTTGAAAACTATAATTTAAATTCCGCTTGTGTTGTTGATAAGAATAATAAATTAGTAGGTATGATTACATACGATGATATATTGACAGTTCTTAAAGAAGAAGCTGAAGAAGATACTTTAAGATTATCAGGAGTTGGTGATGAAGAAATTACGGACGGTGTCTTTACCAAAACTAAAAGACGTTTTAATTGGTTATTATTAAATCTATTTACAGCTTTCTTGGCGACCTGGTGTATTAGTTTATTTGGAGCAACTATTGAACAAATGGTCGTATTGGCTTTTTTAATGCCAATTGTAGCTTCTATGGGTGGAAATGCAGGAATGCAAACATTGGCTGTTACTGTAAGAACACTAGCCAATAATGATTTAACAAAAAATAATTTTAATCAAAATATTTTAAAAGAATTTAATATAGGAATACTAAACGGTATCATATTTGCAATTATTAGCGCTTTAATAGTACTTATTTGGTTTCAAGATTTTCAACTTTCGTTAATTATTTCTATTTCAATGGTTTTGACAATGATTGTTGCTGGTTTGTTTGGAATTGTTGTACCAGTAACTTTAAAAAAAATGAATATTGATCCAGCAATTGCATCAAGTGTTTTCGTAACAACTATTACTGATGTAATAGGATTTGTTTCTTTTTTAGGTGTAGGTGCCTATTTTTTATAAATTATCAATCAATCTGATATCTTTTAAATAATAAGCTATAAAAATTTTTGACCCATCGATATTAGCAGAGTTTGTTAAATCTGAGATTTTTCTTAAATCTAAATAATCTATCTTGATATTGTATATTCGTGATAGTTCTTTTTTTTTAAGATTTAAATGATATCTAATTTTGCTTTGATTTTTTAAAGACCTTTTAAAAGAAATTAAATTTTTTACTATTTGCCCAGCTAATAATAAATCCCTACTAGTCAGCAACATATTTCTAGATGACAGACTCACTTTATCGAGATTTCTAATAGTTTTACATATTATAGTTTTAGTTTTGTTCTTATATTTATTTTTTATAAATTTTCTAACCAAATAAAGTTGTTGAAAATCTTTTTCACCCATAAAAATTTTATATGGATTTATCAAGCTTGTAAGTCTATCCATTACATCTAAAACACCTTCAAAATGACCTTTCCTATATTTTGCACATAAGATTAGATCTTTTTTAATAAGTTTAATTTTTTTTTGTCTTTTAAAATTGTAAATATCCTTAACATTTGGAAGATATAAGTAATCAACTTTATTTTTTCTAAGGATAGAAAGGTCTTTTTTTATATTTTTAGGGTAGGAGCTAAAATCTTTTTTGCTGTTAAATTGTGTGGGATTGACAAATATACTGACAATGGTTTTTTTGCAAACTTTTTTGGAATTCTTAATTAATGAAATATGGCCATCATGAATACTTCCCATAGTAGGCACAAATCCTAAATTATCAATTTTTTTTAAGGTTTTTTTTAATATAGTATTATTTTGTAGAATTTTCATTTGTAAAAATACATTTAATAAGTAAAACATTTAAATGATTAAACAAGCAATTATTCCATTAGCTGGCCTAGGCACAAGACTCCTTCCTTTAACAAGTGTATTTGCAAAGGAACTTTTGCCAATTAATGGAAAACCAGGTTTAGAATATATTATTGAAGAATGCATTGATGCTGGGATCGAAGAAATTATTTTTATTATTTCAAAAAAAAAGATCATGATTAAAAATTATTTTTATAATGATAAAATTTATAAAGAGGTAATCAAGAAAAAAAAAAATCCCAGGATTGAATATGAATATAAAAAAATTTTGAAATATAAAAAAATGATAAAATTTGTTTATCAAGACAAACCCCTAGGAACTGGTGACGCTGTTCTTAAGACAGAAAAATTAATCAAAGATAAATATTTTTTAATGCTTTTACCTGATGATTTAATTATTAAACATAATTGTTCTAAATCAATGATTAAAGTTCACTCTAAGTATAAGTCATCTGTTATGGCGAGTATGACGGTCAGTAAAAAAAATGTTTCGAGATGGGGAATTTATAAAATGGATAAGAAATTAACGAAGTCTGATTATTTGATAAGCGATGTTGTGGAAAAACCATCAATAAAGGATGCTCCTTCCAATAAAGCTGTAATAGGACGCTACATACTTCCTAGATCCATTTTTAAAAAACTTTCAAATCAAAAACCTGGCAAAGGTGGAGAAGTTCATATTACCGATGCTATACAATCACTTATCTACGATAAAAATAAATTTATAGCTCATAACTTTTCAGGTAAGTATTTAGATTGTGGTACTATGGAAGGGTATATTGATTCAACACAGAAAATTAGAAAATTATGAAATTATGTATGATAGGTACAGGTTATGTTGGACTGGTAAGTGGTGTTTGTTTTTCTGATTTAGGCAATGATGTTATCTGTGTAGATAGAGATGAAAATAAAATAAGTCAGCTCAAACAAGGAAATATTCCAATATACGAACCCGGTTTAGAAGAGCTTGTTTTAAAAAATTTTAAAAATAAAAGATTATCTTTTTCAACTAATTTAAAAGACTCAATCAGAAAATCAGACATAATATTTATATGCGTCGGTACACCAACAAAAAAAAACAATAATGCAGCTGATTTAAGTCAAATATTTACTGTTGCTAAAGAAATATCAAAATCAATTAATAAATTTAAGATAATTATAACAAAATCAACAGTTCCTGTCACAACAGGTGACGAAATTGAAAAAATTATTTTAAAAAAAATATCAAAAAAATTATTTTCAGTTGTTTCAAACCCCGAATTTTTAAGAGAAGGTGAGGCTATTAGAGACTTCATATACCCGGATAGAATTATTATTGGATCTAACGATAAAAAATCTACTCAAATATTAAGAAGTCTTTACTCACCTTTAACTTCTAAAGGATCTAAATTTGTTTCTACAAATAGAAGGGCTGCCGAATTGATTAAATATGCGTCGAACGCTTTTTTAGCAACCAAGATTACATTCATCAATGAAATTGCAAATTTATGTGAAAAAACGCAAATTGATATAGAGGATATTTCCATAGGCATTGGCCTGGATAAAAGAATTGGCGGCCGATTTTTAAGAGCTGGACCTGCTTATGGCGGCTCATGTTTTCCTAAAGATACAAAGGCTATAGTTTCAACTGCTGACAAATTTAATATTAATTTATCAGTTATTAAAAGTGTAATTAAGTCAAATACGCAAAGATCTGATTTATTATTGAAGCGTGTATATGAAATTTTAAATAATAGAATAAAAAATAAAAAAATTTGTTTTTTAGGAGTAACATTTAAAGCAAATACTGATGATATGAGAGACTCCTCAAGTTTAAAAATGATTCCAAAACTTGTTAAAAAAGGAGCAAAAATAAAATATTATGATCCAACCGGATTTAAAAAAGACTTTAACAAACTTAAAGATGTTCGTTGTTCATCAACCATACAAGATGCTGTAAACGGTTCAGATTTGGTAATAATTCATACAGAGTGGAACGACTTTAAATCTATTAATTTTAAAAAATTATCTGGTTCAAAGAAATTAATTATTTTCGATATGAGAAATATTTTTTTACCCACTAAAATCAAAAAACAAGTTTTTAAATATTTTAGTATTGGAAGATAAATTTTAATTTAGTTCAAAAATAGCATCAACCTCTACAGAGACTCCTAATGGTAAACTATTTGTACTTACTGCAGCTCTAGTATGCATTCCAGCATCACCAAACACAGAAGCAATTAAGTCTGATGCACCGTTAATTACTTTGGGTTGTTCTATAAAATCTTCAGTTGAATTAACAAATCCAGTTAACTTTACACAAGATTTAATTTTAGATAAGTCACCGTTACAAGCCTTTTTAACTTGTGCTACAATGCTTAAGCCACATCTTTTAGCAGCTTCATATCCTTCATCGGTTTTTAAGTCTTTTCCAAGCTTACCTTTGATCAATTCACCATTAGCAGAAATTGATATTTGACCTGAAATAAAAAGCATATTACCTGTAATTTTTGATGCAACATATGATCCTACAGGAGCTTTTGCATCTGGTAGTTCTAAATTTAACTCTTTTATTTTAGCATTTATATCCATTAGATTTTTTTTCTCATTTCTTTTTTTTCTTTTTTATTGATTTCTTTTTTTTTGATTTCTTATTTTTATCGTATTCTCTTCTTTTCTCAATCAAAATTAGAGCCTCTTCCATATTAAGTTCAAGAGGGTCTTTCTCTTCAGGTATGGTTGCATTTAAAGTTTTATATTTGATATAAGGTCCATATTGACCTTTCATTACTCTAACAGGTTTTTTGTCTTCTGGATGTTCACCAAGGTCTTTTAAAATAGAAGCTGACATTCTACCTGGTTTGGCTTCTGCTATTAACGTTATTGCCCTATTTAACCCAATTGAAAATATTTCTTCAACATTCTCAATCCTAGCTGACTTATTTTCACATTTTAAGTAAGGACCAAATCTTCCTGTGTTTAATGTTATTTCTTTCTGATTTTCAGGATTTATGCCCAAGGTTTTTGGTAGAGAGCAAAGAAATTTTGCTCTATCCAGATCAACACTTTCTAAAGTAACACCCTTTGGTATCGATATGTTTCTTAAATTGGTAATCTCTTTTTCTGTCTTATTTTTTTTAGTTTTCTTCTTTTTTTTGGTTAAAATTACTGTCTCTTCTTTAATTTCTTCAATTTTTTCATACTGAATATAAGGACCAAATCTCCCATTTTTAAGATACATATCATTACCGTTTTCATGCTTGCCAATAAATTTTGGCTCTGCAAGTTGAGATTGAGCAGCAGCTTTTGCTTTAGATAAAGGTCTTGTAAACTTACAATCTGGATAGTTAGAGCAACCTATAAAAGCACCACCCCTAAAACTATTTTTCAAGCTTAATGATCCAGTATCACATAGTTTGCACTGCCTATTAACATCTCCATTTTTATCTCGTTCAAAAATTAAACTACCTAAGCTGTCATTTAATAAATCTAAGACTTCTCTAGTTCTTTTTTCTTTAACCTCAGATACATTTTGATTGAAGTCTTTCCAAAACATTTCAAGAACTTTAATCCAACCTTCTTTGCCTGTTGTTATATCGTCTAATTGATTTTCTAACTGTGCTGTAAAATTATAATCTACATATCTAGAAAAAAGCTTTTCAAGAAAGGCAGAAATTAATTTACCTCTATCTGTCGGATGAAACCTTTTATTAATCGCCTCAGCATAACCTCTTGTTGATATAACTGAGATGATACTTGCATATGTTGATGGTCTTCCAATGCCTAATTCTTCTAATCTTTTAACTAGACTTGCCTCTGAATATCTTGGAGGTGGTTGAGTGAAGTGTTGCTCATCCAATAACGCCTCAATATTAATTGGACCTTTTTTCATCTCTGGAAGAATATTTTCATCATCATCTTTTTTATTATCCTTAAATACTCTCAAGAAACCATCAAATTTGATAACAGAACCACTTGCTTTACAAATTGTTCCGTTATCATCTGAAGTAATTGTAATTGTATTTCTGTCAAATTGTGCAGGCTGCATTTGAGAAGATAGGGCTCTACTCCAAATCAAATCATATAATTTATATTGATCAGGACTTAAATATTTTTTAACAGTATTGGGCGTTCGTACTATATCTGTTGGCCTAATTGCTTCATGTGCCTCTTGGGCATTTTTAGCTTTTTTCCCCGCATAATTGGCTGGACTATCTGGAATATACTCCTCTCCAAACTCGCTTTTAATATATTTTCTAAAAGTTTCTATAGCATCATTTGATAAGTTGGTACCATCTGTTCGCATATAAGTAATAAGCCCGATAGTTTCTCCATCAATTTCTATGCCCTGATAAAGCTTTTGAGCTATTTGCATAGTACGAGACGCTCCAAAACTTAATCTTCCAGAAGAAACTTGTTGTAGAGTAGAGGTAGTAAAAGGTCCCGATGGATTTCTATTTACAACCTTGCTCGAAATATCACTTATTTGAAACTTCTTAGACTTTACCTGGTCTATAGCTTTATTTATTTCTATTTTATTCTTAAAAGAAAATTTTTCAATTTTATTATTATTAAGTTGAGAAATACTGGCAAGTAGTGATTTGTTATCACTATCATTGAATCGAATGCTTAGAGTCCAGAACTCCTCAGGATTAAACAACTCAATTTCATGCTCTCTCTCTGTGATCAATTTTAATGCAACTGATTGGACACGACCTGCAGATTTAGATCCAGGTAATTTAGTCCATAATATTGGAGAAATATTGAAGCCAACTAAATAGTCTAGAGCTCTTCTTGCCATGTAGGCATCGACTAATAATGGCTCAATCTCTCTAGGATTTTCAATACCATATACTACTGCTTTTTTAGTTATTTCATTAAAAACAACTCTTTCTACATGTTTACCTTCGATTAATTTTTTTTCATTTAAGTACTCTTTAACATGCCAAGCAATTGCTTCACCTTCACGGTCTGGGTCAGTAGCCAGTATTATTTTAGAAGAAATTTTAGCAGCATCAGTGATGTCTTTAAGATACTTTTTAGAAAAACTATCAACTTCCCATTCCATTTTAAAATTGTTTTCTGGATCAACAGATCCATTTCTAGAAGGAAGATCTCTAATGTGACCATAACTTGCTAAAACAATGTAGTCATCGCCCAAGTATTTATTGATAGTTTTTGCTTTAGCTGGACTTTCTACGATGACAAGATTCATTATTAAACAAAATACTCAAAAGTTTTTGATAGTCAAATCAATAAATTTTAGTCTTACTTTCTTCTTTGTTTTTCAAGCGTTTAATGTTTTCTCTATGTGTATAGAATATTAGGACAAACATTGTGATAAAAAATATTGAATTATGATTATCAAAAAAAATTAAATAAACTGGAATTACTAAAGAAGCAACAAGAGAAGATAGAGATGAGTATTTAGAAATCAAAAATGTTACAACCCAACTGACAATAAATATTAAGCCAAAAATTAAGTTTATAGCAAAAAGTATGCCCACATAAGTTGCAACACCCTTACCACCTTTAAACTTAAGCCAGATAGGGAATACATGACCTAAAAAAGCGCATAACGATGAAATAAAAATGTAGTCTGGGTAATTAAATTTTATATATAAAACAGGTAGAATAGCCTTTGATATATCTAGAATTAATGTTGTATAACCCAAAGCTCTGTTACCTGTTCTAAGAGCGTTGGTTGCACCTATATTTCCTGATCCAACATCTCTAATGTCTTTTTTAAGAAAGATTTTTGTTAGTATAAAACCAAATGGTATTGATCCTAATAAATACGAACCTAATGCAATCATTAAATAATTCATCACTACAATGTAAATAGTTCTTTACCTTTTACAAATGTATTTGTGACTTTGCCTTGAAGTTTTTTGTCTTCAATCGAAGTATTTTTAGATTTAGACACAAGTTTATCTTTTTTTACAACCCACGGCTTATCAACATCTACGATACAAAAATCAGCTTCATTGCCAACTGATAGATTACCCTTATCTATCTTTAATATTTTTGCAGGGCTCGAGGTTAATGCTTTAATGATAGTTTCTAATTTTACAGAACCGTTGTGATGTAATTCCAAACTAAGAGATAACAAAGTTTCTATACCAGATGCACCAGTTGAAGCTTGAGCAAAAGTTAATCTTTTTTGTTCTTCATCTTCTGGTTTATGGTCCGAAACAATAACATCTATTGTTTCATCTTTTAAACCTTGAACTAGTGATATTCTATCTTCTTCTGTTCTTAGTGGTGGAGAAAGTTTTAAGAAAGTTTTAAAATCTCCTATGTCATTTTCATTTAATGATAAGTTGTTAATAGAAACTCCTGTTGTAAATTTTACTTTTTCTTTTCTTTCTCTAATTATATCGACTGATTTTGCTGCTGATATTTGTGATATGTGGTACCTACATTTGATATTTTCTAATAATGTTAAATCTCTTTCAATTATTATTCTTTCAGCGACAGCTGGTATTCCAGATAAGCCAAGTTTTGTTGCCATAATTCCAGAGTTAATCATGCCATTTTTTGATAAATCGTAATCTTCAGCATGCTGCATGATTAGTGTTCCTAAGTCTTTAGCTGAATTCATTATACGTGACATTAATCTAGTATTCTGGATAGTTTTTATACCATCGGTAAATCCAATAATCCCTCTACTTTGTAGTAGTCCAAATTCAGTCATACTTGTACCTTCAATATTTTTAGTCAGGGCGGCACTTGGAAAAACATTAATCTTAGATTTGTCTCTTCCACGTCTTTTTAAAAAATCTACTATTGAAACGTTATCTATAATAGGATCTGTGTTAGGCATGGTTACCACTGAAGTAACTCCACCAGCAAGAGCAGCATTACTTAAAGTTCTAAAATTTTCTTTATATTCGTAACCTGGCTCACCTGCAAAAACACGCATATCAACTATGCCTGGAAATATATGTTTATTTTTTAAATCTATTATTTTTTCTCTTGAAGGAATATTGTTGGTGTTAACTTTTTTACCGATAGCTTCAATTAATCCATCCTCACCAATTATTAAACCACCATTCTCATTTATAGAATTATGAGGGTCAACTATTTGTGCATTTATAAAGTATTGTTTTTTCATTTATTCACAAAATATTTTTAAACAAGCCATTCTTACTGCAACCCCAAGTTCGACCTGCTCTTTAATTACGCTTCTATTAATGTCATCTGCTAATTTTGTGTCTATTTCAATTCCTCTATTCATAGGACCAGGATGCATGATTA
>MDTF01002283.1_pt1 | contig 11500 bp, 10 predicted proteins | sample 811191 | NCBI WGS metagenome assembly MDTF01 (sample SAMN05326649, study PRJNA326480) | marine metagenome | isolation source: seawater | place: Southern Ocean | collected 2011
GGCGCACGCTTGGAAAGCGTGTATACGAGCAATCGTATCAAGGGTTCGAATCCCTTTCTCTCCGCCATTAAATTATACACAAACACACTTATTACGCGTTTAATTTATATTAACGAATCAGGTACTACTTATTACAAGGTGGTGGAGGGAGACTAAAACCACCTTATCCCAATCAAAGTCTTTTTATAGAGATTACTTTTAAATTAGCTGTTTTTTGTATTAGTTCGATTGTTGATCGAATATCCATAATTAAAGTTTTTTTTCTTGGGCCATAAGCGTGTATTAGTTTTGTTTTAGAAAGTGCTACTGCAACGTGTCCTTTCCAATAAATTATGTCACTTTGTTTTATATTTTTTAATTTTATATTTTTTTTAAAATATTTGATTTGATCCTTAGCATCTCTAGGACAATATTTATTATTATAATTAAAAAAAAGTTGAACAAGCGCTGAACAATCTAGTCCATTATAAGATTTACCACCCCAAGAATATTTTACATCTTTAAAAATTTTAATTTCAGAAAAAATATTTGTATTTTTATAATTTATTAATTTTATGCAATTTGTTTTGATCCAATGATTTTCAAATTGTGCAAAATTGGATTTAATATTTTTAATTTTTATTTTAGAACCGTAAGTAAGTCTTTTGTTTGTTTTCGACTTGTTGGGATGTCTATAAACATCTGCGAATAATTTACAAACTTTATGTGTTGGTTTAAAATAAGGAATAAATTTTTTTTTTTTAATGTAACCAATATATCCATCTTCTTTTATTTTAATCTTAAACCATTTATTTTTTTTTAAAATTATTGAAAATGAATCACCATAAATCATTTGCGTAACCATTTCAGAATTTGTAGACATTTTTTTGAAGACTTTTATGTGACTAAAATTATTTGAATAATACTTTTTCATAATTTTGATCAATCCTTAACTGGTGCTATTTTCGCAATCCAAACTATTAAAAAGAGAACTGGTATTCCAATAATCGCTGTAAAAATATAAAAATTAGCATAACCTATCTGATCAACAATTCCTCCGGAATATCCAGCAAGTACTTTGGGAAGAAAAAGCATTATTGAAGTAAAAAGAGCATATTGAGTAGCGGTAAATTTTATAGAGGTTAGTGCTGATAAATAAACTACAAACGCAGCGCCAGCAAAACCACTTGAAACATTGTCTGCAGTAATAACTATTATTAGTAAATCTATTGATGGCTCAGAAACAGCTAGCCAGGAAAAAAGTAAATTACTTGCTGCTGCTAATAAAGCTCCAAAAAACAAACATCTAATCGTTCCAAATTTAATAGCAGAATAACCTCCAATTATTCCACCAGCAATAGTAGCAAAAACTCCAAAAAATTTTGAGTATGTTGCAATTTCTTTAATATTGAATCCTTTCTCAAGGTAAAATATATTTGCGACAACTCCCATAACAACATCTGCAATTCTATATAAAGCAATTAATAATAAAATAAATATAGCAGTTTTTCCATATCTTTTTATAAAATCTAGTATTGGTTTTGTGTACACATTAAATGCAGATTTTTTTGGAATTAATTTTAATATAATTAAAAAATAGATCGCCATAGAAGAGGAAAAAAAAGAAATAATCAGTCTTACAAGAGCGAATAGAAATTTTTCAACAGGTTCTTTGCTTGTAAATGGATTTTCTAAAAATGAAAATGTTATGATAAAAAATAAAATAGCTATTAAAAAAGATGTTAAAAACCTTAACTGATGTTGAAAATTAATTAATTGACTCTCTCTACGAACTTTTGGTTCAGGAGATAAAATGGTTGTTAAAACACCAATTAACATAAGAAAAGCCATACACAAATAAACTGTTTGCCAAACTTTGACATTGTAGTCTTCAGCACCCAAATAAGCAGCTAAAAATAAACTACCTGCTCCAGCCACAAGCATAGCAGTTCTATATCCAGCTATGTACATAGCTGATAAGGCACCTTGTAATCTTTGAGGAGCTGACTCAATTCTAAAAGCGTCAATTATTATATCTTGAGTAGCACTAGAGAATGCGATCATGACGGCTCCTATAGCAGTATAAATTAAAGTCTTCGATGGATCTGTAAAAGATATAAAAACTAAGCTAACTATAATCATTATTTGAGCAACTAAGAGCCAACTTTTTCTGTGCCCAAACTTTTTAAAAGGCAATCTCAAATGATCAACAATGGGAGTCCAAATAAATTTAAAAGAGTAGGCAAGACCAGCCCAGCTAAACATCGTTACCATTCCTCTGTTTACACCAGCTTTCACAAGCCAGACAGAAAGTGTAGAGAAAACTAAAAGAATAGGCAAACCTGATGAGAAACCCAAGAATAACATTCTAATCGATTTATGATTTAAAAAGCTATTATCAGTTTTTTTTTTTAGATTCATTATATTTAATTTCTCCAAAAGGATGGAAAGAATAATATTAAAACTGCAAATAATTCTAGCCGACCAAGCAACATACCAAATGATAGTATCCATTTAGACACTTCAGGAATTGACTTAAAATTTCCATTCGGACCTATCATTTCTCCGAGACCAGGACCTACGTTTGATATTGATGTTGCAGCACCTGAAATAGCAGACAAAAAGTCAAGACCAGTTATGGAAAGCAGCATAGCTGTTAAGATAAAAATAAATAAATAAGCAAAGACAAAAATAATAACAGAATTCATATAACTATCAGTAATTTTTTGATTATTGTATTTTAAAATAAATACATTATTTGGATAAATTATTTTTTTTATTTGATTGTTTAAGAACAAGAAAAGTAATTGAAATCTAAATATTTTTATTCCACAAGCAGTCGATCCTGCACATCCTCCAATAAACATTAAAAAAAGAAAAAAAATTAAAGGAAATTTACCCCATAAACTAAAATCATTAGTTACATATCCTGTACCTGACAAAATAGACACAACATTAAATGAAGATATTCTAATTTTTTCAATTATTGCAATATCATTATTATTAAAAAATAAATATAAAAACATAATTAGGGTAGATAGAAGAAAAAGATAAATGAGTCCTTTAATTTGAATATCTTGAAAAAATATTTTTTTATTTCCTTTGATAAATTTTAAATAAGCAATAAACGGAATACTTCCTAAAATAATAAATATAGTGGCAACTATTTCTATATTTGAATTATTAAAGTAACCAATGGAATCATTGTGCGTTGAAAAACCTCCTGTTGCAATAGTAGTCATTGCATGAGCCACACTATCAAATAAATTCATGCCTAGAACTTTATAAAAAAAAGCACAACAAAAAGTTAAAACTAAATACGTTGAGATTATAATAAATGCCACTTGTGTAGTCCTTGGTAAAATTTTTTCTGGTTTATCAGAACTCTCTATTTTAAATAATTGCATTCCACCCACTTTTAAAAGAGGCAAAACAGTGATAGCCATCACAATTATTCCAACACCTCCAAGCCACTGCATGATAGCTCTCCATATCAATATACTTTTTGGAGATGCATCTAAATCCGCAACAACAGTAGAGCCTGTAGTAGTTATGCCGGACATACTTTCAAAAAATGAATCACTTACAGAAAAATTAATATCCGATAGAATAAAAGGTAAAGCTCCAAAGATTGCAATCGAAAGCCACGCAAAAGTTGAAAACAAAAATGTCTGTTTAAGATTTAATTGATATTCTTTCTGCAGGTTCGCCAATACAAATAGCGCACCTATTAGAATAGTCACAAAAGAAGAGGATAGAAAACTATGACTATTTTCTTTGTAAAATATCTGAACCGAATAAGGGATTAACATAAACAGACCTAAAATAATTAATAAAGTTCCGATTATAAAAAAAACTGTTTTATTTGAAGTCATGGTAAAAAATAGATTATTTAAATGCCTATAAAATTCAACTTATTATCGTGTAATTATATCTGTATTTTATCTATAAAATTTAATAAACCACTCTTATGCTTGATGCTAATTTAATTCAATCTACTTCTTCCTGGCCATTTGTCGAAATAAGAAAACTTTTAAAGGATAGAAAAGATTTAATAAAATCTAAAAATAAAATTATTTTTCAAACAGGTTATGGGCCTAGTGGATTGCCCCATATCGGTACTTTTGGGGAAGTTGCAAGAACTACAATGATGATCAATGCGTTAAACCACATTCAAAAAATTGATACTAATCTCATAACATTTTCTGATGATATGGATGGTTTAAGAAAAGTACCAGAAAATATAATCAACAATAAAGTGCTTATAGAAAATATTGGAAAACCTCTGACTAGCATTCCAGACCCATTTAATAAGTTTGATAGTTTTGGGAAACACAACAATGAAATGCTGAAAGATTTTTTAAATAAATTTAATTTTAAATTTGATTTTAAAAGCTCTACTGAACATTATAAAAGTGGAAAATTTAATGAATCATTAACAAGAGTTTCAGAAAAATATGAGGAAATAATGGAAATTATTTTACCAACACTTAGAAGCGAAAGAAAAAAAACATACTGTCCATTTTTACCGATATGTCCTATGACAGGAAAAGTTTTGGAGATACCATTGCTGGAAATGAATAAAAAAAATGGTACAGTTATTTTTGACAACAATGGAAAAAAAATAGAAACAAACATAAAAAATGGTAACTGTAAATTACAATGGAAAGTTGATTGGGCTATGCGTTGGTTTACATTTGATGTTGACTTTGAAATGTATGGAAAAGATTTAACAGAAAGTGCTATCCTATCAAATAAAATTTGCAGAACTCTTGGAAAAAAACCTCCAAATGGATTTGCATACGAATTATTTCTTGATGAAAAAGGAGAAAAAATATCAAAATCAAAAGGTAACGGAATTTCGATAGAACAATGGTTAAAATATGCTTCACCTGAAAGTTTATCGCTATACATGTATCAAAATCCAACACGAGCAAAAAAACTTTATTCCGACGTAGTGCCAAAAGCAGTTGATGAGTATCTTTCTTTAATTGAAAGTTTTCCTAAACAAAAACCTAATGAGAAGTTATTAAATCCTGTTTGGCACGTTCATAGCGGGAAGCCTCCTGAAGAAAAAATAGTTATGACTTTTTCTATGCTTTTAAACTTAGTTGGTTCTAGCAACGCAGAAAGTAAAGAAGTTTTATGGAAATTCATACAAAGATTTCACAAAGATATTAAACCAGAAAATTATCCTGTATTCGATCAACTAACTAAATATGCTATTAATTATTTTAAAGATAAAGTAGCACCAAATAAAAAGTACAAAATACCCAATGAAACTGAAAAAAAAGCTCTTATAAATTTAGTAAAAAAATTAGAATTAGTTGCACAAGACAACAAACCAGAAGACATACAAACTATTGTTTACTCAACAGGTAAAGAAAATGGTTATGAAAAAAAATTAAGAGAATGGTTTGTATTAATTTACGAGGTTCTTTTTGGTAGCGTAGATGGGCCTAGGATGGGGTTTTTTATTAGTTTCTTTGGTGTCAAAGAAACAATTAAATTAATTAACGATAAAATAAAAAAAAATTAAATGTTTTCATTTTTAAGACCTTACATTTTTACATTAGATCCAGAAGCTGCTCACGATTTGGCAATTAAGTCTTTAAAACTTAACTTTATACCAAAAAGTTTTTTTGAGGTTAAGGATGAAGAAATGCTTGAAACAGAATTATTTAAAAAGAAAATAAAAAATCCAATCGGATTAGCAGCAGGGTTTGATAAAAGTGCCGAAGTATACAATTCTTTATTTAAGCTTGGTTTTGGTTTTGTTGAAGTAGGAACAATCACACCAAAAAGACAATTTGGCAATCCTAAACCTAGAGTTTTTAGACTCGAGAAGGACAAAGCAATGATAAATAGATTAGGATTCAACAATGATGGTATAGAAATGGTATCTGAGAGATTAAAAAATCATATACCTAATGGAATTTTAGGCGTTAACATAGGCCCAAATAAAAATACAAAAGAAAAAATCTTAGACTTTGTCGAGTGCTTTAGTAAATTAAATAAATTTGCAAGCTACATAACTGTTAATATTTCTTCTCCTAATACCGCAGGTTTAAGAGATTTTCACGAAGAAAAACTATTATCTAATCTTTTAAGTAAATTACTAGAAATTAAAAAAAAAAAGAACATAACATGTCCGATAGCTTTAAAACTTTCGCCTGACATTGAAGAAAATGAAATTACCAATATTAATGAGATGGTCTTAAAATACAAAATTAATGGCTTAATACTTACAAATACCACAAATCAAAATAGAGATAATTTAGTCGACACAAATAAGAGCGAAGTTGGTGGATTATCTGGCGCACCCCTGCAAGAATTATCAATAAGATTTATTAAAAATTTTTACAAACTTAATAAAGGAAAAATACCTATTATTGGAGTTGGTGGCATTGATAGTGGACAAAGCGCTTTTGAAAAAATTACAGCAGGGGCAACAGCAGTACAACTTTATACTGGAATGGTCTATAAAGGACCTGGTGTGGTCAAAGAAATTAAAAAAGAATTAGTTGAAATTTTAAAAAAAGAAAAATTGAAAAATATTCATCAAGCTATCGGTATTAACTCTTAACCTTCTTTGAGTATCTAAAGTGATGAATTAATTCTCTAATATAAGAAAAAACAAACCCTACAAATACAACAAGTACTACAGATAGAGACGCGTAAGCAATAGGTGAATTTTTTGCTAAATTAATTATTGAAAGATTTAGATTTGAATTGACATCTGATGAATATATAGTTTTCAAAATACTTGTATCATTATTGAAAACGAATGTCTCTACACCCATAAAAATACCTACTGCTATTAATAAAATTGCTAGCAATGCTTTATACTCTGAAGCGTTCAATTTTTCAGAAATTTTTAAACCCACATGTAAACCAATAATTGATCCAAATAGTAAAAAAGAGACTAATACAAGATCTATAGATTTAAACTGAATCGCATGAGCTACAACTACAAATCCAGTAATAAAAATAGTCACAAACAAAGAAGTACCAGGAATTAATTTGGTTGGCATACCAATCAGATAAATCATTGCAGGAACCATCAAAAAAGCTCCACCGATACCCATGATTGACGCGAACAACCCAACAAAAAAACCTAAGACAATTGGCGTTAATGCACTTTCATATAATTTAGATTTACTAAATCGTATTCTAAAAGGAAGACCGTGAATCCAATAGTGTGTGTGTAATTTTTTTTTTATTAATATTTTTTTTTTCATTGCACTAACTTCTTTGATACCTTCAACAAAAATAAGCGTACCTATAATTGCTAACAAATAAACATATGCCAGTGCTATGATTGTATCAATATTGCCAATTTCTCTAAGATATTGAAAAATTTTCATGCCTATAACTGCACCAGCCAACCCACCAATAACAATCATAAAGCCCATTTTGTAATCTAGAGTTTTCTTATACCAATGAGTTGTTGCTCCGGAAACTGATATGCCTAAAATATTATTAGCCACATTTGCAACTGCGTATGTCGCAGGTATGCCAAGAAAGATAAGAATAGGAGTCATCAAAAATCCCCCGCCTATTCCAAATATTCCTGACAAAACACCAATACCAAAACTTAAAAGTAAAACTGTGACAATGCTAATCTGAACTTGCGCAATAGGTAAGTAAAAGTCCATTAATTTTAATATTATTTGATTGTTTAATTGTCAATCTAGATATATTACCTTGACCATAGTAAATACAGGAATTATACCACTGAAACGAAATTATTTATGTCAAAAAGATGCGAACTTACAGGAGTATCACCTTTAAAGGGAAATAACGTTAGTCATGCTAATAACAAGACTAAAAGAAGGTTTTTACCTAACTTAAAAAAAGTAACTTTTAAAAGTGATAAACTTAAAAAAAATGTTACACTAAAAGTAACCAATTCAGCTGTAAGGTCAGTCGATTTCAAAGGTGGTCTTGATCAATACTTGAAATCGGTAAAAAAACAAAAACTTTCTAGAAAAGCACAAAAATTAAAAATCAGTATTAATACAGTTGCTTAGGTGCCAGCAAAAAAATTTTCAAATAATTATTTTTTCATAATACTTTCAGTTATAATGGGGGTTGTAATTATTCTTTCAAATTATTTAGTTCAATTTCCAATAAAAAAATTTAATTTACAAGATATATTAACCTATGGAGCCTTTAGCTACCCAATAACTTTTTTAATTACTGATTTAGCAAATAGAAGATTTGGAAAAAAAGAGGCTAGAAAATTAGTGTATATTGGTTTTGCTATGGGAATTTTATTAACAACTTTAGTCTCAACAAATTTTCAAGATATAATTTCAATTAGAATAGCTTTAGGCTCGGGTACAGCTTTTTTAGTTGCTCAATTAATAGATATAGAGATATTTCAGCGGTTAAGAAACAAAGTATGGTTTGTGGCACCAATAAGTTCCTCTATTTCGGGTTCGACTATTGATACTTTTTTGTTTTTTTCTATTTCATTTTTGGGAACAGGCATCCCTTGGGTAACGCTTGCTTTTGGAGATTTATTTGTAAAGTTTTTAATGGCTCTTTTAATGTTAATACCATTTAGATTATTAATTTTTAAAATAAGAGATTTAAATGAAAAAAAATATACACCTTAGTGAATTTTCTTATTTTTGCTTTCACTAAATAAATCTGCCAACTGGTTTATCATTACATCACCAAGGTCTTGTACGTCAGCAATTTTAATTGCTTTACTGTAGTATCGAGTTACATCATGACCAATTCCAATAGCTAGCAACTCAACAGAGGAATTTTCCTCTATCCATTTAACAGTATGTTTTAAATTATTTTCTAAATAGTCACTTGTGTTGGTAGACAAAGTTGAGTCATCCACTGGAGCACCATCAGATATAACCATCAAGATTTTTCTTTCTTCTTTTCTTCTGATAATTTTATTGTAGGCCCATTTCAGTGCTTCACCATCAATATTTTCTTTTAACAGCCCTTCTTTCAACATAAGACCAATATTATTTTTAGATTGTCTCCACGGTGTATCTGCAGATTTATAAATAATATGTCTTAAATCATTAAGCCTTCCAGGAAATAATGGTTTTTGTTCATCTATCCATTTCTGCCTGCTCTGCCCACCTTTCCAATGTTTAGTGGTAAAACCTAATATTTCAACTTTTACAGAACATCTCTCTAACGTTCTTGATAAAATATCAGCACATATTGCAGCCACTGAAATTGGTTTTCCTCGCATTGATCCTGAGTTATCAATTAAAATAGTGACTAATGTGTCTTTAAATTTTACGTCCTTTTCTTTTTTGAAAGACAGTGAATTTAACGGGTCAATAATAACCCTTGTTAACTTTGAAGTATCTAATGCACCTTCTTCCAAATCAAAATCCCAAGATCTATTTTGTTTAGCCAATAATTTTCTTTGTAGTTTATTTGCGAGTTTAGAAATAAAGTTTTTTAAACTTAACAATTGCTGATCAAGATTTTGCCTTAATCTTAAAAGCTCTAAATCATTTTCTAATTCTTCAGCATTAATTACTTCATCAAATTCTTGTGAATAGCATTTGTATTTTGAGTCTCCAAAGTCTTTCTTTTTATCCTTATTATTTTTTGGTGAATTTAAAGATTCATCTTCTTCTTCACTAGCTTCAATTTCACTATTAATTTCGGAAGATAATTGATCTAAATCTGGCAAATTAGCATCAATAGAGATGTCTTTATTTTCTGAATCTTTAGAGTCTCGTTTGTGCTGTTCGTTTGATTTATCTTTAGAGTTTTCATCATTTTTTTGCTCTTCATCCTTTTTTAGGGAATCGTTATTTTTGTCAATTTGCATTTGAGAAATTATTTTGGAAATCAAAGAATTAAATTTTTTTTGATCAAAAATTGAATTATTTAATGATTCTAATTTATCCTTAAATTTAACATCTAGTTTGTTTTTATATTTTTTATACTTTTCTTCTAGCTCTTTGTTTTTGCTTAATTTAAAAATTTTACCTCTTAAGTAATATTCGAAAGCATCTATAAATTCATAGTCATTATCTTTACGGTCTTTTTTTTGTCCACTCTTTATTTTGTGATATTGATTTAAATTTTCCCTAATTCCTTTAAAATATAAAGATCCTATATTTTCATATCTAATCTTTTCCGCGACAGCGTATAAAAGTTTTGAAGTGTTTCCCTCGGGTTCAAAAGAATTATAAATACTTAAGTCTGAGCAACGTAATTTTAAAGCCTCAGAGTCTGCCAAAGCCCTTGTTTTAGTATAATCAACTTTATTATCCATTTTTTGAATACTTGGAAGATTGATTGTATTGATATTTTTTTTTTTTGTTACTTCGTTACCGAAAGTAACATCAATATTTTGATCACCAATAATAGATCTTATTGTTGAGGTTATTGCTTTTTTAAAATTTTCTAAATTTTCAATTTTTTTTTCCATTTAGGAAATAACAACGTTCACAGAAGATTCCGGAAGGTCTTCGCCAAAGCATCTTTGATAGTATTCAGAAATAATTTTTTTTTCTGTCTCATCACACTTATTTAAAAAAGTCAGTCTAAATGCGTATCCATGGTCTTTAAATATTGTAGTATTCTCTGCCCAATGTAGAACTGTTCTAGGGCTCATGACAGTCGATATATCCCCATTTATAAATCCTTTTCGTGTTAAGTCTGCAACCTTTATCATATTGGAAATTTTTTCTTTCCCTTCTCCAGAGCTATAATTTTTATTTTTTGCTAGGACTATATCTAATTCTTTTTCAAACGGTAAGTAGTTGAGAGTCGTAACAATATTCCATCTATCCATTTGACCTTGATTGATCTGTTGAGTGCCGTGATAAAGGCCAGTTGTATCTCCAAGACCAATTGTATTTGTGGTTGCAAACATTCTAAAATAATCGTGCTGGGTAATAACTTTGTTTTTATCAAGCAATGTAAAACTACCTTCACTTTCAAGAATACGTTGAATAACAAACATTACATCGGGTCTTCCTGCGTCGTATTCATCAAACACTAAAGCTACAGGATTTTGTATAGACCAAGGTAAAACACCCTCTTTAAATTCAGTGACTTGCTTGCCATCTTTCAAAACTATAGCGTCCTTACCTATCAGGTCTATTCTGCTAATGTGGCTATCAAGATTGACCCGAACGCAAGGCCAGTTTAATCTAGCAGCAACCTGTTCGATATGCGTTGATTTTCCAGTGCCGTGATATCCTTGAATCAAAACCCTTTTATTAAATGCAAATCCAGAAAGAATAGCTAAGGTTGTATCTCTGTCAAATTTATAGTCATGGTCAATTTTTGGAACAAGTTCATTTTTTTCAGAAAATGCATCAACTTCCATTTTGGTATCTATACCAAAAGTTTGTTTTACAGATATTTTAATATCTGGTTTTTTTAATGAATTTAAATTTGTCACTTTTTTTTCCCTATTGTCATCTTGAGTTGACTATAAGCTAAAGTAATTTTTTTTAGCTTATCTTCAAATTTTCTACTACCTTGATTTTTATCAGGATGAAATTTCTTTACA
>MDTF01006494.1_pt1 | contig 11496 bp, 7 predicted proteins | sample 811191 | NCBI WGS metagenome assembly MDTF01 (sample SAMN05326649, study PRJNA326480) | marine metagenome | isolation source: seawater | place: Southern Ocean | collected 2011
AACAGGTGCTGCACACGTTATTGCAAGAGCTGCTAAAGAATTAAATATTTTAACAGTAGGTGTTGTAACGCTTCCTTTCTTGTATGAAGGACCATCAAGAATGAGAAGAGCTCAACAGGGTTTAGAGGAATTAAGAAAACATGTTGACACAATTATCGTAATTCCAAATCAAAATTTATTTAAAATTGCCAATGAACAAACTACATTTGAAGATTCATTTAATCTTTCAAATAATGTTTTAATGCATGGTGTTCAAAGTATAACTGACTTAATGGTAAGACCAGGTTTAATCAACTTAGACTTTGCAGATGTTGAAACTGTAATGGCTTCAATGGGTAAAGCAATGATGGGAACTGGAGAGGCCGAAGGAGAAGGCAGAGCATTGAAAGCTGCAGAAATGGCAATTAGCAATCCATTAATTGACGATTATACACTTCAAGGTGCAAAAGGATTGCTAGTAAATATTACTGGTGGAAAAGATCTTAAACTTTTTGAGGTTGATGAAGCTGTAAATAAAGTGAGAGCAGAAGTTGACCCTGAAGCTGAATTAATTATAGGAGCAATTACTTCTTCAGAACTTGATGGTAAAATGCGAGTTTCAATTGTAGCAACAGCACTGGATGGACAGCAGCCAGAAGCTAAGTCTGTAATTAATATGGTTCATAGAATACAAAATAGAAATCCGGGTTATTCAGATTTTGGAAATTCAGGATCAGCACAATCATTTAATTTTTCGCCAACAATATCTAGCCCAGTTTCACATGGTGCAAATGCATTAAAGTTAGATAATGAAATGATATGTGAACCAAAAATGGATATCACATCTTCATCAATGATGAATGAACAAACTATAAGTACTCAAGAAACAAACGTAGAAAGCATTATTGAAAACCCTCAAGTAAATGATTATGAAAAATCTTTTTCAGAGCAAGTCATAAATGATATAGATACAGCAGAAGAGACAAGCCTGTTAGAAGTAAAGAATACATCTAATGGATTAGAAAATTTTGGTGTAGATGAAGAAACTGCACCAGATTTATTCAGTTCTGATAACGAGAATGAAGAGTCTCAAGATTTGTTATCAACAGATACTCAAGAAATTAATTCTGATGATGATGATTTAGAAATTCCAGCATTTTTAAGAAGACAAAAGAATTAATGGTCTTTAAAAAAATAAATGATAGCCACCATAATATCGGATGTGAGAAATCATTATCCGGTATTGCTAACTGAATTAATTAGTATTATTGCCCCTCAATATGGTGGCACATTCATTGATTGCACGTTTGGTCAAGGTGGATACACAAAGAAAATCTTAAATTTTAAAGACACAAAGGTAATAGGTTTAGATAGAGATTACGATAGTTTAAAAAAAGCTGAAGAAATTCAAAGAGAATTTGAAGATAGATTTGTTTTTAAAAATATTAAATTTAGTCAACTTAATAATTTAAAATTAAAAAAAGAAAAAATTAAAGGAGTAATTTTTGATTTAGGGTATTCTTATACACAAATAAAGGACCCCAAAAAAGGGCTTTCCTTTGAAACAATTGGTGAGCTCAACATGAAAATGGGTATTAATGACTTTTCTGCCAAGGAGGTGATTAATAATTTAGAAGAAAAGGAACTTGAGAAAATATTTAAATATTTTGGTGAAGAAAAAGAAAGCAAAAGAATTGCTCATAATATTGTAGAAGATCGACAATCTAGAGACATAACTACTGAAGAATTGGTGAGAATAATAGAATCTTCAAAAAGAAAAAAAAATTATAGAACACACAGTGCAACTAAAATTTTTCAAGCATTAAGAATTTTTGTAAATAAAGAAATTAGTGAACTGATTTATGGACTTATTAATGCTGCAAAAGTTGTAAAAAAGGATGGAATTATTGCTGTAGTTACATTCCATTCATTGGAAGATAAAATTGTAAAATATTTTTTTAAAAGCATGTCAGAAAGTAAAAGTGTCTCAAGATATATGCCCAAAGGTGAGGAAGAGGTTAATCTATTTAAATTAATTAATAGAAAAGCAATCACACCAACTGAAAAAGAAATTATAGAAAACCCACCTTCTAGGTCAGCAAAATTGAGATATATAATAAAAAAAGAAGATGTTTATGATTTTGAAACAGATATTTTACAAAAGTTTAATTATTTAATTGAAATAGAAAATTATTCTAAAAAATTATGAAAAAAATAATTTTAGTTATCTCTATCTTTATTTTAATTTTGATTACATCGTTAGTAAAAAATTCGACTAAAAAAATTGAGGATAAGATTTTTACAATAAAGGAAAATGTTAGCTCATTAAGAGCTGAATTTGGGAATGTTATGTTGGAATATAATTTTTTAAGTTCTCCAGAAAAACTCACACAATATCAATTACAATATTTTAATAATGATTTTATTGAAATGGATATTAATAAAATTAAAAAGATTTATACAAATACGAACTATCTAGAAATAACAGATTTTATAAAAAAGACCAAAAATAATGAATGATAAGAGTAATAAAAATATTATTTTAGAAAAATATGAAAATGAATTTTCATATAAAAAAAGCAAATCAAATTTAAATATAGAGTTTAATAGGATTGCTTTTATCTTTTTTATTTTTTTTGCAATCACTATTATTTATACAATCCAATTATTACACCTTGGGTCTTTAGAATCTAAAAAAAATCAAGTAGTACCAACGACTAATAACAAAAATTATAGAGCAGATATAGTTGATAGAAATGGAATATATTTAGTCAAGACAGTAAGTTCAATAGATATTGGAATCAATCCGACAGAAATAATAGATAAGAAAAAATTATTAATAAATCTAAAATTAATTTTTCCAAATAAAAATTATTCAAAAATTAAGCAAAAAATCAATAATAATAAATTTTTCTATTTTACAAAAAAAATATCAACAAAAAATTATGAAAAAATTATGTTACTGGGAGACAAATCAATTAAGCCTGAAGAAAAACTAAGAAGAATATATCCTCAAAAGAATCTTTTTAGTCATATTATCGGACAGATAGATGAAGATAATATTGGAATATCGGGAATTGAAAAATCTTTTGATAATGAGCTAAAATTAATAAAAAAGCCTCTTAAATTAACAGTTGATACAGATATTCAATTTTTAATAAGAGAAGAGCTAAAAAAATTTCAATCCGTTTTTAGAAGCAAGGGTAGCACTGCTATTTTAATGAATGTCAATAATGGAGAAATCATTTCAATGGTTTCATACCCAGATTTTGACATTAATAAGAGAAAAAAAATTGATGATTTAAAATATATTAATAGGGCAACAAAAAGTGTTTATGAATTGGGTTCAGTTTTTAAAACCTTTACAGTTGCAGCAGGATTTGATGCCGAAATAATAGAACCAGATACAAAATTTTTAAACTTAGAAAAAAAATTAAAATGCGGAAAAAATAGAATAACTGAATATGATAATAAGCTACCATCAGACTTGACGGTTGAACAAATTTTAATTAGATCCGGTAATATTGGATCAGTAAGAATTGGGCAAAAACTAGAAATTAAAAAGCTTAAATTGTTCTTAGAAAAAATAGGAATTATATATAAAATAGATTTTGATATTGAAGAAGTAGGCGAGCCAATACCTTTTAAATGGGGAAAATGTAAATTAGCAACAGTATCTTTTGGGCATGGCATTACTACAACTCCTTTACAACTTGCAAAAGGTTATGCAATTATCTCGAATGGTGGATTTGAAGTTGTACCTACCTTAATAAAAAAAAATTTGAATGAAATTATTAATAACAAAAGAATTATCAAAGAAGGTGTTTCTGAAAAAATAAATTTAATACTGAGAAAAATTGTAACAACGAAGGAAGGTACAGCAGGATTAGCAAATATAGAAGGTTATGAGATAGGCGGAAAAACTGGCACAGCACAGAAAACAAAAGTTGGAGGATATTCAAGAGCAAAGGTTAATACTTTTGCAGCCGTATTTCCAATTCCAAGCCCAAAATATACATTGATAGTACTACTAGATGAACCAAAAACTTCATTAGATTATATTTATGAATATAGAAATAAAAAAGGATCATATAAAGGAACACCCTTTAATACTGCTGGATGGACATCGGTAGAAGTGGCAGGAAAAATCATAGAAAAAATTGGGCCTATTTTAGCCACAAAATATATGGAAAGTAAATAATTCATGTTGATAGGGGATTATTTTAAAAATATAGACATAAAATATAAAAGTTATTATTTTTCTGGACTAAGTTTCAGTAGTGTAACTTGTAAGAAAGATAATATATTTTTTGCAATAAATGGAAGTGAGATTGATGGAAATAATTTTATTGACCAAGCAATTAAAAATGGAGCAAGAATAATTGTTTCCAATAAAAGATTTAATAACATAAATAAAAATATTCTTTATATAAAATCTGATAATGTAAGAAAATTATTAGCTGAGACAGCATATAAGATCTGCAAAAATAGACCTAAGAATATAATAGCTGTAACAGGAACAAATGGGAAATCATCAATCGTAGATTTTTATTTTCAAATATTAAAGTTAAGTAAAAAAAAAGTAGCTTCAATTGGAACGTTGGGAATACAAACAGGATTATATAAAAAAAAAGTTTTTAATACAACTTTAGATCCTATAACACTAGGTAGGTGTTTAGAAAAATTAAAAAAAGAAAAAATAAACAATGTTATATTAGAAGCATCTAGTCATGGTCTTAAACAGCATAGATTAGATGGTTTAAATTTCAAAACAGGAATCTTCACTAATTTATCTCATGATCATCTTGATTATCATAAAAATTTTAATGACTATTTAAGATCCAAATTATATTTATTTGAAAATCTGCTTAAAAAAAACTCAACAGTAATCACAGATATTGATATTCCAGAGTATAAAAAAATTAAAAAAATAGCTTTAAAAAAAAAATTAGTTATTAAAACTATATCTAACGAGAAAAGTAATCTAAATATAACATCTCATAGGTATATTCAAAATAAACAGTCAATTGAAATTAAATATCAAAATAAAAATTATAAATTTCAAACTAATTTAATAGGAAAAATTCAAATAAAAAATCTTTTAATGGCAGTGCTTGCAGCAGAAAATAGTGGAGTAAGCTTTAAACAAATAATTAAAGTAATTAAAAAAGTAAAAGCAGTTCATGGTAGATTGGAACAAGTTGGTACCTTAAAGAATAAAGCTAAAGTTCTTCTAGACTATGCACACACACCAGATGCGTTAAAAACATGTTTAAAAAACTTAAAAGACCAATTTAAAGATAAGAAAATTTCAATTGTGTTTGGCTGTGGTGGAAATAGAGATGAATCAAAGAGACCAATGATGGGAAAAATAGCAAATGATTATTGTGACAGAGTTTATTTGACAGATGATAATCCTAGAAAAGAAAATCCAAAAAAAATAAGATCATCAATTAAAATAAAAATCAATCAATCAAAAATTTTTGAAATATCTGATAGATCTAAAGCAATTAAAAAAGCAATATTTGACTTAAAAATAGGAGATATTTTGATTGTAGCGGGCAAGGGACACGAAGATATCCAAGATTATGGAAATAAAAAAAATATATTTTCAGATAAAAAAGAAATTTTACTTAACATTAAAAAAAGAGATAAAAATTTATTCAAAGATCTTAAGTTAAATATTTTACAAGAAATAAATAACATAAGTAGTATCTCTCCAAAAATAAAAATTAATAATATTTCAATAAATTCTAAAGAAATTAAAAAAAATGACATATTCTTTGCGATAAAAGGAAAAAAGAGAGATGGTAATCTATTTGTAAAAGAAGCTTTTAAAAGAGGAGCATCTCTTGCGGTAGTTAGTAATTTAAAAAAAAGTCCTTTTCAAATAAAGGTAAAAAATACTTTAAATTTTTTAACAAAATCTTCTTCACTATTAAGAGAAAATATACAAAGTAAAATTATAGCAATTACCGGAAGTTGCGGAAAAACCTCTTTAAAAGAATTACTAGGTAAGACTCTTAAAAAAATTCATAATGTAACTTACTCACAAAAATCATTTAATAATAAATATGGAGTTCCATTAAGTTTGTTTAATTTAAAGCAAGACGATGACTTTGGCATTTTTGAAATTGGAATGGATAAAAAAGGTGAAATCGATTTTTTATCAAAAATTGTTAAACCTGATGTAGCAGTTATCACAAACATTTCTTATGCACATTCTAAAAACTTTATTAATATCAAAGAAATTGCACTTGCAAAATCTGAAATTATAAACAATATAAAAAAAAATGGTAGTTTGGTGTTAAATGCTGATGATAAATTCTATAATTTTCATAGTAAAATTGCAAAAAAAAGAAAAATTAAAATATATTCTTTTAGTTTGAAAAAAAATGGTTCAGAAATTAACTTAGATTTTATTAAAAAGATAAATAGTAAATATAAAGTTTCTATAAATATAAAAAATAAAAAAAAGTATTTTTATGTTAATTCAAATTTTGAAAATGATATAATAAATTTATTAGCAGCAGTTTCAGTTATATCCATTTTTAAAGACATTACAAAATTAGATAAAAATATTTTTTTTAATCATAAAGTTCCAAACGGAAGAGGTGACATCAAAAAAATAAAAGTATATAAAAAATCCTTTTACTTAATAGATGAAAGTTATAATTCTAATCCTCTATCACTAAAATCTGCATTAAATAATTTTGATATGATAAAAGTTAATAAATCTAAAAAGCATATAATACTCGGCGACATGTTAGAACTTGGAAAACATTCAAAAAAATTACACATAGCAATTAGTAAAAAAATAAACAAAACATTTTTAGAAAATATTAATGTTATAGGGAAGCATATGGAAATAACTTACAAAAATCTCAAGAATAGTAAAAAAGGATTAATTTTAAAAAATAGGTCACAAATAATTAATTTGATTAAAAACAATATAAATAATAATGATTATTTAATGATAAAAGGTTCAAATTCTACAGGATTAAACAAGATAACAAACGATATAAAATTAGGTAAAATTGATGCTTTATAGTCTTATTTTAGAATTAATAGATCAATACTCTTTTCTTAATGTTTTTAAATATTTAACTTTTAGAACAGGTTTAGCAATGTTTACATCGATGGTTATTGTTTTGATTGTGGGAACACCCTTTATAAATTTTTTTTCTGCTAGACAAATTTTAGATCCAATTAGAGAAGATGGGCCAACAAATCATATTATAAAAAAAATAGGTACCCCCACTATGGGAGGCCTACTAATACTACTAGGCTTGTTTTCTGGAATTCTTTTATGGGTTGATTTATCGAACAATTATATTTGGTTTCTACTTTTTATAGTTACTGCCTTTGGTCTACTAGGAGCATACGATGATTATCAAAAAATTAAATATAAACACTCGTCTGGTATTTCTTTTAGATTTAAGATTATTTCACAAATTATAATAGCAGTTATAGGTGTATTATTATTAAGTCATTTTTCTGAAAATAAAGCATTAACAAATTTATATTTTCCATTTTTTAAAAATCTGATAATAAATCTTGGATGGTTTTTTATACCATTTTCAGTATTTATAATTGTAGGTTCATCAAATGCTGTAAATTTAACAGATGGGCTTGATGGATTAGCAACGGTTCCTGTTATATTGGTTGCTGCTTGTTTTGCATTTATTAGCTACGTGACAGGCAATATAGTTTTTTCAGAATATTTACAAATACCATACATTAAGGATATGGGTGAAGTTTCAATTTTTTGTGGATCAATCATAGGAGCTTGTCTAGGTTTTTTATGGTTCAATGCTCCACCAGCGAAAATATTTATGGGAGATACTGGATCATTAGCACTTGGAGGATCGCTGGGGGCGATTGGAATAATAACTAAACATGAAATTGTTTTGGCTATAACAGGTGGTTTGTTTGTTTTGGAAGCAGTATCAGTTATAGTTCAAGTAGTTTCATTTAAATTAACAGGAAAAAGAGTCTTTAGAATGGCTCCTATACATCATCATTTTGAAAAAAAAGGTTGGGCAGAGTCAACAGTGGTGATTAGATTTTGGATTATTTCAATAATACTCGCAATGATAGGGTTAGCGACTTTAAAATTAAGATAATGTTAAATAATAAAAATATTTTTTCTAAAAAAAAAATTTTAATTTATGGATTTGGTAGAAGTGGAATATCTGCCTACAAATTTTTAAAAAAAAAAAATGAAATTTATTTATTTGATGACAATAAAAACATAAAATTCAAAAATGTTATAACAAATTATGATAAAATTAGAAATAAAGATTTTGATTATATAATAATTAGCCCAGGAATTAATATTGATAAGTGTGGGCTTAAGTGGTTCTTAAAAAAAAATTTAAAAAAAATTAATACTGATTTAGATATTTTTTTTAGCCAATATAGCAAAAATAAAAATATAACAATCACTGGGACAAACGGAAAGTCAACTACAGCCAAAATATTATATGAGGTATTAAAGCATCAAAAAATTGATGTGAGGTTGGTTGGGAATATAGGAAATCCTATATTATCTGAAAAAAATGTAACAAATAAGACTGTTTTTGTAATTGAAGCTTCCTCTTATCAGTTAGAATATAGCAAAATCTTCAGCTCAAATATTGCAGTAATATTGAACATTTCAACTGATCACTTGGAGAGGCATAAAACATTAAAGAAATATATCAGTGCAAAGTTTAGCTTAATAAAAAATCAAACAAAAAAAGATTATGCAATTTTAAACACAAATAATTCCCATATAAATCAACAAATAAAAACTAACAGATTTGTGCCAAAGATAATAAAAGTAAATAAGCAAATTAATCAAGAAGTCTTAAAGAAAATTAATAACACTTATTTCTTAACAGAAAGTAATAAAGAAAATTTATTATTTATTTTTGAAATTATAAAAATATTGAAGATTAAAAAAGAAAACACATTTAAAGTATTAAATAAGTTTAATGGTTTAAAATTTAGACAACAAATTATTTTTAAATCGAAAGATTTAACTATTATTAATGATTCTAAAGCTACAAGTTTTGCATCATCAGTAAGTATTTTAAAATCAATGAATAATGTGTATTGGATAGTTGGGGGTTTGGCCAAAAAAGGAGATAAATTTTTATTATCAAAAAATTATTGTAAAAATTTTAAAGCGTATATATTTGGAAAAAATAAAAATATTTTTACAAATCAATTAAAAAATATAATGAGTTATGAGTCTTTTACAAAGTTAGAAATTTTAGTAAAAAAAATTTTTAAAGATTTAAATAATAATAAAAGTGATAATCATCAAACTATTCTCTTTAGTCCAGCTGCTGCATCTTTTGATCGGTTTAAGAATTTTGAGGAAAGAGGAAAACATTTTGATAATTTAATTAAAAAATTTAATAATGTTAAACAATAATTCAATTTATAGAATTTATTATGGGTGGTGGAAAAATATAGATAAGACAATTCTTTTACTAATAGTTCTTTTATTTAGTCTTGGATTATTTTTTTCATTAGTATCAACTTCATTAATAGCATCTGACAAGCTGGATACTAATAATTATTTTTTCTTTTTTAAACATTTATTATACATTTTCCTTGGTATAACTTTTTTGATATTTTTTTCTTCTCTGACCGAAAAAAATCTATTTAGATTCTCAATTATCTTATTCTTTATTTCTTTATTTTTCTTGTTTTTAGTTCCAATAATCGGCATAGAGGTTAAAGGATCGAAGAGATGGCTTGATTTATTTTTTTTACCAAGATTCCAACCAATAGAAATTGTTAAGCCTTTTACAATCGTTTTTTTAGCAACAGTTTTAAGTAGTGAAAGAAACTTAAGTATTTATTACAAATATTTTCTTAGTTTCCTTGCTGTTTTTGCGATATCTATTTTATTAATGATGCAACCTGATATTGGGCAGACACTGCTTATCTTTTCATCATGGTTAACTTTAGTTTTTATTTCAGGAATAAGTCTTGTGTTCTTTCTAACTTTTTTTGGTTTTGCTATTACAATATTAATTTATATGGTTTTTTTTATTGATAAATTTGAATACATAAAAAATAGAATTTTATCTTTTTTTAACCCAGGCAATGGTACACATAATTTTCAATCAGAAAAGGCAATAGACTCTATTACAAATGGAGGTTTTTTTGGAAAAGGAATTGGGGAAGGGACATTAAAAAACAAAGTGCCAGAGGCACATACTGATTATATAGTTTCTGTAATATCAGAAGAGTTTGGTGTTGTTGTAATAATTTTATTATTATTCATATTTTTATTTTTTATCTATAGTGTTTTTAAAAAGATATATTTTGAACAAGATGAAAAAATAAAGCTTATTCTAGTCGGGGCAATAACACTTATTATATTACAAGCATTAATTCATGTAGGCGTCAATATAAGACTATTTCCGACAACTGGCATGACTTTACCATTTTTAAGTTATGGAGGCTCTTCCATTATAGGAGTGTCAATTTTGTCTGGTATAATTTTGAATTTAACAAAAAGAAAAATTAGATAATATGAAAAAAAAAATATTAATTAGCACAGGAGGCTCAGGTGGTCACGTCGTTCCAGCTACAATATTTCATGAACATTTAAAAGATGAATGTGATGTTTTCATGTCTTCAGATTATAGGGGTATTCAATTCCTAGATCAGAATAAATATAATATCAAAATTTTTAATACACGCAGGATATCAAAAAATGTATTTTTAATACCTTTTCAAGTTTTTTTATTAATATACTTAACACTAAAGTCTCTCTTTTTTTTAAGAAGAAAAAAAATTGATATATTAATTTCAACTGGTGGATATATGTCATTACCCTTGTGTATGGCATCTAAGTTGCTTAACTTAAAATTATTTTTGTTTGAACCAAATATGGTTTTAGGTAGGTCGAATAAAATATTTATAAATTCTTGTAAAAAAATATTTTCTTATTCTAAAAATATTAAAAACTTGCCAAAGAAATTCAATAACAAAATTTCTTTAATTCCTGCGTTATTAAGAAAAGAATTTTATGCAGATAAAAAAGTAAAAGATATAAATGCAGAAATCAATTTATTAATAATTGGTGGCAGTCAAGGTGCAAAATTATTTGATACTATTGTTAGAGATTCAATAGTCGAGTTATCAAAAAAATATAAATTAAAAATTTTTCAACAAACAAGTTCAAATAATTATGATAATTTAAAAAAATTTTATTTGGAGAAAAAGATTGAAAATGAACTATTTAATTTTAATGAAGATATTTTAGATTTTATGAAGAGATCAAATATTTGTATAACTAGAGCTGGAGCATCCACGTTATCAGAATTAATTTTTTTAAACCTGCCCCACATTGTTATACCGTTGCCATCTGCTAAAGATGATCATCAGTTCGAAAACGCATATTTTTATCAGCAGCTTGGCTGTAACTGGATTTTGAATCAAAATGAAACGAATACCATTAAATTAACATACAAATTGGTTAATATTATCGAAAATAAAGAAGATTATTTA
>MDTF01016141.1_pt1 | contig 11495 bp, 12 predicted proteins | sample 811191 | NCBI WGS metagenome assembly MDTF01 (sample SAMN05326649, study PRJNA326480) | marine metagenome | isolation source: seawater | place: Southern Ocean | collected 2011
GGTTAGAGCGCAGGACTCATAAGCCTGAGGTCAGTGGTTCGATTCCACTTCCCGCTACCATTTCATAATCTTATTTATTTTTTTTACATTCATTGAGGGCTTAGGTGGAAAAAGTTTTTTTCCTGATATTTTTTTAATATTAGGATTTAATATCTTAGCAAATTTATAAACAGACTGAATTTTACCACCAACATTAATAATTCCAGTTTCATTTAGAATTTTTGGTATTATTTTGATAACCTCCTCGTGGTATATAAAATTTGTTTCAATATCATGAAATGCTTTACTGTGTAAAAAAGGTTTTTCACACATAGTTATTCTTAATATTAGTGAATTTTTATACATTGATACAGCGCACTCACCACCAAGTTTTGACCAGGCGTAATTATTTATTGGTAGCACAGGGTCAGTTTCTTTGTAATTTCCTTTTGTACCTGGATAAACATAACCAGTAGAAAAATAAATAAGCTTGATATCAAATTCACTACAAACCTTAACTATATTGCAAGTACCAACGATATTTGTATCTATACTTTTTTCAATATGATCATCGTGTATACTCATTGGTCTCGATAATGCTGCACTATGAATTAGGTATTTAGGATTATATTTTTTAACATATTTTTTTATAGAAGAAACTTTCAAAATATTTAATTGTTTTTTTGAGGGGTAAATAAAACTGAGGCCATGTTTAGACTCTTTTAAAACAGTGGCAAATCTTCCATCACCACCAGTAATAATTATTTTTTTTTTCAATTTAATTTATTATATAATTAATATTAAGTTATATTAATATATATATATTAACTTTAAGCATATGAAAAAAAACTTTTTAAATTTAGGAAAACAACCATTGGCTAATTCATTTTTGCCATCAAACTCAAAAAAGAACTTAAATAAAGAGTTTTTTTATAACTTAATCGTTTCATTTAATACCTTGAATTTCTTAGTTTCAATTGCAAATCCAGTCAATCCCAAACATCAATACACAGATAAGTATGCTCACAGAGCTTCCGAATCAGTCACAATGCGTAACGCATTTGCGAAAGTTGCTAATAATATAAAAAAAAAATTCAAACCAAACATAGTAATGGAAATAGGAAGTAATGATGGAGTATTTATTAAAAATTTTGACAAAAAAAAAGTATTAGCTGTTGAGCCATGTAAAAACTTAGCAAACTTAACTAAAAAAAAATATAAAACTTTTCCAAATTTTTGGAACAAAACATTAGCAAAAAAAATATTTTTAAATTCAAAAAAAGCAGACATAATATTTTCTGCAAACACCATTTCTCACATTCCAAATTTAAAAGAAACATTTGATGCAATTGAATTAAGTTTGAGCAAAAATGGTGTTCTCATAATTGAAGATCCTTCATTACTCTCTGTAATAAAAAATAATTCTTATGACCAGTTTTATGACGAACATGTTTACGTTTTTTCTGCAATAGCTATATCAAAGATTGTTAGTGGTTCTAATTTAAGACTATATGATGCAGAAAAAATTGAGACGCATGGGGGATCTATTAGATATTATATTTGCAAAAATAAAGCAAAATATAAAAAAACAAAAAAATTAGATCTAATTTTTAAAGGAGAAAAAAATGCCAAACTAAATAAATTACTGACATACTTAAATTTTTCAAAAAAAGTCAAACAATCAAAAAAAAATTTAATAAGCATTATAAAAGAATTAAAACGTAAAAATAAAAAAATAATTAGCTATGGAGCCACTTATAAATCTTCCACCATATTCAATTATTGTAAGATTGATAAAAATCTAATTGATTATGTGACCGATACAACTTTGAACAAACAAGGCAAATATACCCCAGGTCAACATATTCCCATAATATCCCCTGAGAAAGGTATGAATAAGACTGTAGATTATGCTTTTCTTGGTGCCTGGAACTTTAAAAAAGAAATTTTGAAAAAAGAAAAAGAATTTATTAAAAGAGGGGGTAAATTTATTACCCACGTTCCTACTGCTAGAATTATTATAAAATAATGCTTAGCCAAAAAATTAAAATATGGCTAAACACACAAAAAAAATTACATAAATTAAATATAAAAATTATAAACTTAAATATGATAGAAAATTGGAAATTTTCTAGAAAAAGTATTAACCATGTATCAAAAAAATTTTTTAAGATAGTTGGAATTAAAGTTTTTTCTAATTTTTATAAAAGAAATTGGGAGCAACCAATTATAGTACAGAATGAAGTTGGAATTTTAGGAATTATAAAAAATAAAAAAACAAAAAAGTACTTATTACAAGCTAAAGTAGAGCCAGGTAATATTAATAAATTACAAATTGCACCCACAGTGCAAGCTACAAAAAGTAATTATAGCGGTGTACATGGTGGAACTAAAGTTCCTTATATTAATTATTTTTTAAGATATAAGAATTTGACTAAGTTTAACCAATCAGAACAAGGTTTTAGGTATTTACATAAATTCAATTCAAATATTTTAATTGAAACATCAAAAAAAATTACAAAAAGATCAGCATTCTATTGGTTTAGTAAAAAACAAATTAAAGAGCTAATAAAAGAAAAAAATATAATTAATATGGATACAATTTCTATTTTATCTTCATTTATTACTAAACTCAAAGTTAACAATCCAATTAATTCTAATAAAATAATTGAAAACTGGATCAAAGCTTGTGACAAAATTTATTTTATTAAGACTGAAATTGTTAATTTAAATAAATTAAAAAACTGGTCAATTAAATTAAAAAAAATATCACATAAAACAAGGAAGCATTTTTCTATAGTTGGAATAAAAGTCAGCACTAGTAAAAGAGAAATAAATAATTGGTCACAACCTATTCTAAAAGGTAAAAAAATGGCTTTTGCATGTTTTGTCAAAACGAGAATTTATAATACAGATCATTACTTATGTAGATATATATTGAAACCAGGTCTCAAAAAAAGCAGTATTGGATGCACTGCAAATACTTCCGATATAACTATGTACAATAATAATAAACATTTAAGCCAAATTGAAAAAAATTTTATTAAAAAATATTTTTTTAATAAGTCTTTCAAAAAAAATATAATTTATGATAATATATTATCTGATGAAGGTGGTAGATTTTATAATTGTCAAATTAGATATATGATTTCGTTAATCGATTTTGCAAACATTCAAAATATACCAAAAAATTTTATGTTTTTATCTCATAATCAAATTGTTGATATGATTAAAAATAAGAAACTTGATATAGAGTCTAGATTATTGTTTGCATGTGATAATATTAATTATATTAAATAAATGAAAAAGAAACTTAGTTTTTTATTATTAGGATATTCTAATATTGCAAGAAAACGTATAATTGAAGTCTTTCTAAAAAATAAAGTTACTTTTTCAATAGCCTCCAAGTCACACATAAAAAAAATTAAAGGCGTCCAAAAACAATTTACAAATTATGAAGATGCTTTATTAAATTCAGGAGCAAATATTGTTTATATTTCTCTGCCAAACTCTTTGCATTTTAAATGGGCAAAAATAGCATTACAACTTGGATACCATGTGGTTGTTGATAAGCCCATATGCTACAAATTTTCTGAAACAAAAGAATTAATTAAGATATCAAAAAAAAAAAATAGATTATTATCAGAAGCAATTTTTTACAATTACCACTCACAATTTAAAAAATTAATTAAAGATATCAAAAATATAAGATTAATAACTCAAGTTAAGGTTAATTTTGCCATTCCATTACCAGATAAAAAATCACTTCTTTTATCTAAAAAATTTAAGGGAGGTGTAATAATGGATATGGGTCCCTACGCTGCATCAATTAATAGAATTTTCTTTAATCAAAAAATAATAAGCAAAAAAATCATAGTAAAAAAGAACATTAAAAACATACCAATTTCTTTCAATTTAACCATTCAATACCAAGACAAAGTATTCCATGGTTTGTTCAAATTTGGTGGAGATTATATTAATGAAGTTATTTTTTATACAAAAAATCAAGAAATTAAATTGAGTAGAGTTTTCTCTCCACCGTCAGATGTCAATTTAAATTTAGAAATTATTAAAAAGGGTGTGAAACAAAACTGTATAATTAAAAGTGATAACTGTTTTGAAAATTACTTTAAAGAATTGAAAAAAAAAATTTATCATGGGGATTACTTCTTCTATTTAAAGCAAATAGAGCAAGATCATAAATTTAGAGAAATGATTCAAAAAGAACATATTAATAAATCATGATAGAGTTATATAAAAATATCACAATAACCATTGTCATATATCAAGAAAGTTTTGAAATAATATCAAGATGTTTAATAAATATTAAAGATTTCAAAATTATTATTATAGATAATTCGGGTAACCATAAACTTAAAGAAACAATTTTAAATAATTATAAAATTTTTAGATATGTTATTAATTTAAAGAATCTAGGTTTTTCGAAGGCAACTAACCAAGCGATAAAATTGTCTAACTCTAAATATGTGCTTAGTATACAAGCTGATTGTAAAATCTTAATTAAAGATATCAACAAACTTTATCTAGCTTTAAATAAATATGATAATTGTATTTTAGTAACCCCAACTTTTTATAATGAAAAAAATAACTTAACTTATAGCGGTGGACCACTACCAGAGAAAAAAATTACAATTGAAATTTTAGATTTAGAAGGTGATACTTGTGTGGATATTGCCACTACAGCAGCAATACTTTTTAGAAAGAATGATTTAATTGAAATTGGTTTATTTGATGAAGATTTTTTTATTTACTTTCCTGATTTTGAAATCGGAAGAAGAATTAAAAATTTAAATAAATCTATCATTCAAGTCTTTGATGCAAAAGCAATTCATGAAATGGGAAATTTAAAAATTAATAATATTATTAAAAAAGTTTTTTTTAGAAATTATTATTTTACAATTGATGAACTTATTTACTACCACAAGGGAAATAGTTTTAACCATGTATATCTTGATTTAAAAAAAAAGATTTTAACATTAATTCTGAAGGTTTTCTTGAATTTATTTTTATTAAGATTTACAAGGTCCACAAAATGTTTTGCTAGAGTGCTTGCTTACTATAAATTTAAAAGCAACTTCATTAATAAATAATTTAAATTATTTTCTCTTTAATAAGTTCGGATAGTTTTTTAGCTAACCTATCTTTTTCGGTAATTATTACCTTACCTTTTGGCCAATTTATCTTTAGTGATGGATCGTTATAAGCTAACCCATATTCATTTCCTATCGATCTGTATTCTGTGCAGCTATAGCAAACAATGTTATCTTCAGCTAACGTTAAAAAGCCATGAGCAAAACCTGGTGGTATATATAAAGAAGTGGCATTTTTTTCACTAAGTCTTTTCGTAAATACTTTACTAAAAGTTGATGAGTTTTTTCTTAAATCTACTGCTACATCGAATATCTCTCCCTTGATTACGGATATATGTTTGCCCTGGGGCTTTTTAAATTGAAAGTGCAATCCTCTTAAAACATTTTTTTTTGATTTTGATATTATTTGAAATTTAAAATTTTGTTTTATTTTCTTTTCGACAACTAATTCTCTCAGATAACCACGACTATCTTTGTGTTTTATACCCTCAAAAAAAATTAAACCATTAAATTTTGTTTTATTTATTTTGTGCATTAAATTAATTTCTTTAAGTACCTGGAATATTCACAATTTCCATAAAATCTTATTGAATCATTTATTTCTTTTTCTTTTATCCATTTATTTAAGAGTGAAATCTCTTCTAGGCATGCTATTTTAAGACCTTGTCTATTTTCCACAGCTTGCACAAAAGCTATTGTTTTATAATAATCCTCAATGGAACCTGTATCTAGCCAAGCGGCTCCTCTACCAATAATCTCTGCACTTAATTTATTATTTGTTTTATATTTATTTAATAAATCAGTTATTTCTAACTCACCTCTTTTTGATGGTTTAAGCTTTTTTGCATAATCTATAACTTTATTATCAAAAAAATATAGACCAGTTATCGCTAAATCAGAAATAAATTTTTTTGGTTTTTCTTTTATTTGAATAATATTTTTTCTCTCATTTAATTTTGCAACACCAAATAATTCAGGATTTAAAACCTTGTGAAGAATTATTTTTGCGCCACTTTTAAGATTTGAACTTCGCATAAGCATTTTTGATAAATTTTGACCATAAAAAAAATTATCTCCAAGAATTAAAGCAACATTATCTTTTTTAATAAACTTCTCTCCCAATATGAATGCATCGGGTAAGCCCTTAGGTGTTTCTTGTTCTTTATAAGTTATATTAATACCTAAATTTTTACCGTTAGGAATAATTTTTTTATATTGCTCTAATTGACCTTTGTTAACTATTATCAAAATATCTTTAATTTTTGCTAACATTAAAATTGATAATGGGTAAAAAATTAAAGGTTTGTCATATATTGGTAATAATTGTTTATTTACTGCTTTTGTAAGTGGGCTCATCCTTGTGCCCATCCCGCCTGCTAAAATAATTCCTTTTTTAATCATTATAATTTTCCAACTCTTTTAGTTATATCATTTTTTGAAATAGAATTGTAATAATCACCATTCTGTAGGTACCATAAAAATGTCTTTTCTATTCCTGCTTTAAAACTCACATTAGTCTTCCATTTTAATTTTTTAAATATTTTTTTACTATCAAGTGCATACCTTATATCGTGACCAGGTCGATCTTTAACAAATTTAATTTTAACATTTGCCCCTATTGTTATTTTTTTTTTTGCAATTTTTATTAAAGATTTACAAATCTCTAGGTTATTTAAATTTTTATTAGATCCAATATTATAAAACTCACCTATCTTACCTTTTTGATAAACTTTTATTAAAGCTTCACAATGATCTTTTACATAAATCCACTCTCTAGAATTTTTTCCATCACCATATATGGGTAAATTTTTATTATTAAGTATGTTGTAGATTATTTTTGGAATAAGTTTTTCTGGATGCTGTTTTGGACCATAGTTATTTGAACAATTAGTCACAATCGCTGGAATCCCGTAAGTCCTCACATAAGATGAAACCAGGTGATCTGAAGCCGCTTTACTTGCTGCATAAGGCGAACTTGGTTTGTAAGGAAAGTTTTCATTAGACCTTCCCTTCAATATATCTCCATACACTTCATCTGTCGAAATATGAATTAGTTTACTTTTTTTATTTATTTTTGAATATTCTTTAAAAATTTCAAGTAGGTTAAAAACACCTAAAATATTGCTGTTAATAAAGGCTTCGGGACCATCAATAGATCTATCAACATGAGTTTCTGCGGCTAAATTAAAAATACCAGCCGGCTTGTTTTTAAAAATTAACTTATTAAGTTTTGACTTATCATTAAGATCGCACTTAATAAACTTATAGTTTTTATCTTTATTATAATCTTTTGTATTATAAAAATTTGATGAATAGGTAACTTTATCAACATTTATTACTTTAAAATTCTTAAGTAATAATTGCTCAATAAGATTGCTACCTATAAAGCCAAGTCCACCTGTTACAATAATTTTTTGCATAATTTTTATTTATATTAATAGCAACAGTAAGTATATAGTGATTTATATAAATAATGCCTTTAAGTTTCAAAAATTTAACATTTATTATTGTTACCTTTAAAAGTGAACATATAATTCATGAATGCCTAAATTCCTTGCCAGTAGATTCCAGAATTATAGTTATTGAAAATTCTGGAGATGAAAAATTTAAAATAAATTTAGAAAAAACATACCCAAAAATCAAAGTAATTATTCAAGAAAATAAAGGAATGGGTTCAGCAAATAATATAGGAATCAAGTTATGTGATACAGATTATGCTTTTATAATTAATCCTGATGTTAAATTCGATACTAATTGCATACAAAAAATAATTAATTTTTCGATTAAAAAAGATGATTACTCTATTTTAGCACCCATTTCTGATAATGTTAATTACCCAAATTATAGAATTGATAATAAAGATGTAATTAATAGTGAGCTTGAGTACATCAGCGTTGATTCTGTTGATGGCTTTGCAATGTTGATCGATAAACGTAAGTTCAAAGACAATATTTATTTTGATGAAAATTTTTTTTTATATTTAGAGAATGACGATTTATGTTTAAGAAAAAAAAATGAGGGAAAAAATATCTACCTCTTAAAGACGGCTAAAATAAATCATCTTGGAGGAAAATCACCCTCTATAATGTTTGAAAATGAAATTGAATATTGTAGGAATTGGCATTGGATGTGGTCAAAATTTTATTTTAATAGAAAACACTATGGTTATATGAATGCCTTCTTTAAAACAATCCTAACGTTAATTTCTGCTAAAATTAAATTTATGTATTATCTCCTTACCTTTAATGAGCATAAAAGAAAAATTTATAAGATGAGGTTTTTAGGTTTGATCAATTCAATGTTGGGTAAAAAATCTTGGTATAGACCAAAAATTTGAAGATTTTAGTGTCCTGGAAATTCAATTAAATTTTCAACTTTGTAACCTTTTTTGATTAAATTATTACAACCCCCTAAATCAAAAAGGTTTATTGCAAAAATAAAAGCTGAAACTTTACCACCAGATATTTCTATAAGTTTTGCTGCTGCTTCTGCAGTCCCCCCAGTTGCTATAAGATCGTCAATAATCAAAACTGAATCATCTTTATTTATTGAGTCTTTATGCACCTCAATAGTTGCTTTTCCATATTCTAACTCAAAATCTACCGAATATGTTTCTGCAGGTAACTTATTTTTTTTTCTAAGCATTATAAATGGTTTTTTAAGTAAATATGAAACTGCAGAAGCAAACACAAAACCCCTAGATTCTATTGCAGCAATTTTATCTATTTTATAGTTTTTTGACCTATTAATTATTTGATCAATAGATTCAGCAAAAGCTTTTTCATTTTTAATTAGAGTTGTTATATCTCTAAATAATATCCCTTTTTTGGGGTAATCTGGGATGGATCTTATGTGTTCTTTTAAATTCATTTTTTTTCTTATTAATATATAAATATTTAAAGAATTTTTTTGATATGGCAAATAATAAATTAGCAATAATTGGTGGTAGTGGTTTATATGATGTTGAAGAGTTTAAAGATAGAGAGTTACTTAGGCTAGATACGCCCTGGGGGCAACCTTCTGATGATATCCTAAAAACACATTACAATGGTAAGGAAATTTATTTTCTTCCAAGACATGGTAGGGGGCACTTTATATCTCCTTCTAAAATAAATTTTAGAGCAAATATAGACTCATTAAAACAACTGGGTGTTACTGATATTGTATCTATTTCAGCAGTTGGATCTTTAAAGGAGGGTTTGCCACCTGGAAAGTTTGTTATAGTAGACCAATTTATTGATAGAACTTTTTCTAGAAACAAGACATTCTTTGATGATGAAATCGTAGCTCATGTTTCAATGGCACACCCAACATCAAATGGACTAATGAATGCTTGTGAGGAAGCAATTAAAAAAGAAAATATAGAATATCAAAGAGGTGGCACATATGTAGTTATGGAAGGACCTCAATTTTCAACATTAGCAGAATCTAATCTCTATAGATCATGGGATGCTGATGTAATTGGTATGACCAACATGCCTGAGGCAAAATTAGCAAGAGAAGCAGAAATTAGATATTCATCAGTATCAATGGTTACAGATTTTGATTGTTGGCATCCAAATCATGAAAGTGTTGATGTTAAACAGGTTATTAAGGTTTTACTGGCAAATGCTGAAAAAGCCAAAGCTATGATTAAAAATATTATTGATAATTTTGAAAAGTATATAGATCCAAATGATCCAACTAATAATTGTTTAGATGTAGCTATAATAACTGCGCATGAAAAGAGAACCCAAAAAACAATTAATAAATTAAAAACAGTTGCTGGAAGAGTTTTAATTTAATGAAAATAGAGAGTAAGGAATATCGAACAATCTGGTTTGATGAACAAACCCAAATCGTAAAAATTATTGATCAAACGAAACTTCCACATCAATTTAAAGTTAAAGATCTTAAGACTGTAAAAGATGCAATAAATGCAATAAAGACTATGGAGGTAAGAGGTGCCCCACTCATAGGAGGAACAGCCGCTTATGGTATTGTTCTAGCAGTACTAGAAAATAGTGATTTTAATTTTATTAAACAAAGTTCAGAGGATTTGATTAATTCAAGGCCTACTGCAATTAATCTAAAATGGGCAGTAGATCGAATGATCAAAAAACTATCAGAAATTAATATGGATCAAATTTTAAATACAGCCTTAAGTGAAGCTAAAAAAATTTGTGATGAAGATGAGAAGTCTTGTCAAAAAATTGGCTCACATGGATTAAAGATTATTGAAGATATTTATAATAAAAAGAAAGAAACTGTTAATATTCTAACTCATTGTAATGCTGGCTGGCTTGCAACAATTAATTGGGGAACTGCCACATCACCAATTTATTATGCTCATAAAAAAGGAATTCCGATTCACGTTTGGGTTGATGAAACAAGGCCAAGAAATCAAGGAGCAAATCTAACTTCTTATGAGTTAAATGAAGAAGGGGTAGCAAACACAATTATTGCAGATAATACAGGGGGCATTTTAATGCAAAGAGGTGATGTTGATCTATGTATTGTTGGAACTGATAGGACTTTATCTACAGGTGATGTTTGCAATAAGATTGGAACTTATCTTAAGGCATTAGCAGCTTATGATAATGATATACCTTTTTATGTAGCTTTACCGAGCTCAACTATCGACTGGGATATTAAAAACTTTAAAGACATTCCAATAGAAGAGAGAAATTCAAAAGAATTATCTCATATAGAGGGGTTAGATGAAGATAGTAATCTTAGAAGTTTGCTAATTTATCCAAAAAAAAGTAGAGCATTAAATTTAGCTTTTGATGTAACACCTGCAAAATATGTAACAGGACTAATTACAGAAAAAGGTGTTTGTGAAGCTTCAAATGAAGCCTTAAAAAAAATGTTTATTAAATGAAAAATTTAAGATCTGAAGTGATTAAATACGCTAAAATGCTTAATACCAAAAAGCTTTCAGCATTAAGATCAGGAAATATATCTGTTAGATATAAAGAAGGGTTTTTAATAACTCCCTCGGGGTCAAAATATCCCTCATTGAAAAATAAAGATATAGTTTTTGTCTCTCTAAAGGGTGAATTTGATAAAAAAAAAGGAATACCATCTTCTGAATGGAGATTTCACCAAGATATTTATTTTAATAAGGTCAATGCTAAAGCAATTGTTCATGCGCACTCTAACTGTGCAACAGCTATATCTACTCACGGAAAAGGAATACCAGCATTTCATTATATGGTGGCAATGGCAGGAGGTAACGATATTAAATGCGCAAAATATGCTACTTATGGGACAAGAGAATTATCAAAAAATATTCTTAAAGCTTTAGTAAGGAGAAATGCTTGTTTAATAGGCAATCATGGGCAAATTGCATTCTCTGAAAATTTATCAAAAGCATTTGAATTAGCTGAAGAGGTTGAAAATCTTTCGAACCAGTATATAAAA
>MDTF01011796.1_pt1 | contig 11492 bp, 10 predicted proteins | sample 811191 | NCBI WGS metagenome assembly MDTF01 (sample SAMN05326649, study PRJNA326480) | marine metagenome | isolation source: seawater | place: Southern Ocean | collected 2011
AATAATTGTAGGAGCTTCCATGTATTGGAGTGATTCTGTAACAATTAAATCCAAAACTTACTACAATACTGAAATTATAGCCGAGCAGAAAGATAGCTCTCAAGAATCTAAAAGTTATTTCTGGGAAGAGACAAAATCACTTAAAACTACAATTCCATTTGTTAAAAACAATGAATTTGATTATTCGTGGCTAATTACCTGGATAAGTCCTGAGTTGTCAAAATATACATGGCTAGTATTTATCCCAATCATAGTAATTATTGTTATTTCTGTATCCAATGGCGCTAATTTAACCGATGGTCTAGATGGTCTTGCTACAGGAACAAGTGCAATCATTGGAATAACATTAGCAATCTTTGCCTATCTCTCGGGCAATTTAGTTTTTTCAGATTATTTAAACATTCTATACATTCCAAATTCATCTGAGCTTGTGATTTTTATTAGCTCATTCGTTGGAGCATGCATTGGATTTTTGTGGTACAATTCATTTCCAGCTAAAGTTTTCATGGGAGATACAGGAAGTTTAGCTCTAGGTGGGATTATTGCTGTTTTTGCTATAGCTATTAGGAAAGAATTATTAATTCCAGTTTTCTGTGGAGTTTTTCTTATAGAAAATTTAAGTGTTGTTCTCCAAGTATCTTATTTCAAATACACCAAAAGAAAATATGGGGAAGGCAAAAGAATCTTTTTAATGTCTCCAATTCATCATCATTACCAAAAAAAAGGAATTCACGAAGCAAAAATAGTTTCGAGATTTTGGATTTTAGGTATTCTACTGGCGGTTCTTTCAATTGTAACTCTAAAACTTAGATGATAGAAAACATCGAAAATATTGTGGTTTTAGGCGCTGGAAAAAGCGGTATTGGTGCTGCTGTGCTGGCTAAGAAAAATAATTTAAAAGTTCTAGTCTGTGACGATTCAAGTATATCCAAGGAGTCTTCTAATATTTTAAGAGAATATGGAGTTGAGTGTCATGAAGTGGATTATATGCAATTTATTTCAACTAATCAAGATGTTTTAGTTGTCAGCCCTGGAATCGATAACGATCATCAACTGGTAAAATACTTTCTAAAAAGTTCCAAACCTATAATTAGTGAAATTGAATTTGCAAGCTATTTCTGCAATGCAAAAAAAATATGTGTTACTGGAACTAATGGAAAGACCACCACCACATTAATGGTTACTTACCTATTAGAGAATGCAGGATACAATGTTAAAGCGGTTGGAAACATTGGCCAAAGTTATGCCATGTCAGTAGCTCTTGAAAATATTGACTATTACGTCATTGAGCTAAGTAGTTTTCAATTAGATAGAATGTACCAATTCAAATCGGACATATCAATAATTCTAAATATTTCTCCAGATCATTTGGATAGATACCAACAAGATTTCACAAAATATTCAAAAAGTAAATTTAGGATTTGTCAAAACATGTCCAAAAGTGATTGTCTAATTTATAACCACGATGATAAAGTAATATCAGAGTGGATTATGTCTAAAGACAAAGTCTCTTACGAATTAGCTCCAGTTTCCATCAATGAAAAATTATCCAAAGGATCTTGGTTAGAAAAAGAACAAATAAAAATCAGTATAAACAATAAAAAAAAAACAATTATGTCCATTCATCAATTGGCCCAACAAGGCAAGCACAATTTATTTAATTCTATGGCGGCAGGTGTAGCAGCAAGAGTATTAGATATTAGAAAAGAAATTATTCGAGACAGTTTATCGGATTTTAAAAATGTAGAACACCGATTAGAAGATGTTGCAAAAATCCATGGAATTAACTTTATAAATGATTCAAAGGCTACAAATGTCAACTCAACATGGTATGCTTTAGAAAGCATGCAGCAACCAACTATTTGGATTGTTGGTGGGTTAGATAAAGGAAATGATTACTCCGTTTTAGAGGGTCTTGTAAAACAAAAAGTTTTAGGAATTGTTTGTCTAGGTAAAGATAATTCTAAGATTAAAGAAGCTTTTGGTTCAATTGTAGATTCTTTCTATGAGACTGAATCAGCAGATCAAGCAGTACAAATTAGTTACAGAATTGCAAAAAAAGGATTTAATGTTTTGCTTTCTCCCGCTTGTTCAAGTTTTGATTTGTTTAAGAGTTACGAAGATAGAGGGCACCAATTTAAAAATGCTGTAAGAACATTATAATTTTTGTAGATGAATACACTGGAGCAAAAATCTATAAAAAATAAACTGCTTAATAAAAGAAAAGAATCTTTGAATTCTTTGTTTTCTATAGAACACAGGCTTGAATTTTTTTCAGAAAAACTAGAAAAAATATGGATCAATGACTCCAAGTCAACTGATACTGGAGCTACAGCATATTCTTTGTCAAACATAGATGGGCCAATTATTTGGATAGTGGGTCAAAATCAATCACCAAGAGATTTGGATATTCTAGAGGATTTGGTTTTTTCTAAAGTTTCGGAAATAATCTATTACGGAAAACATGAAACTAATATAAAATATCTCTTTGGGTCTAAAATTAAATATTCTCAATTATCAACAATTAAGGATTCGGTAAATATGGCTTTAAATAATCCTACTAAAAACATAAGTGTCCTTTTTTCACCAGCATGCTCTAGTTATATCACTCATAAAAACTACCAGTTAAGAGGAGATTATTTTAAAAATTTAATTGATAGTTTAGGTTAATGCAACAGCTAATTGAGAAATATTTAAAGGGGGATAAAGTAATTTGGACAATTATAATATTGCTTTCGTTATACTCAATAGTTATGGCTTATAGTTCAAGTTCTAATCTAGCATTTAGAATTTCAGGTGGTAATGTTGCTCCTTATGTCATCAAGCACACTTTAATTATAATAATTGGAATTATTCTGATTATATATTTGCAGTTTTTTCCATACAAGTATTTTTCACGATTATCCCAAATAGGAATTTTTGTTTCTATTGTTTTGTTATTTGTAACACTTTTATTCGGAGTAAGTAAAGGAAATGCTTCTAGGTGGATAATGGGTTTTCAACCTTCAGATTTTGCAAAACTAGTTTTGATAATTTATGTCTCACGTATGCTTACCAATAAGAAGGACGAAATTAAAGATTTTAAAAAAGGTTTAGTCCCAATTTTATGGCCTGTTGCATTAATTTGCGGTTTAATTCTTCCTGCTGATTTTTCTACAGCAGCGATGTTATTTACTGTTTGTTTCACAATGATGTTTATTGGAGGTGCTAAAATAAAGCATTTAGGATCTATTATAGGAACTGCTTTTTTAGGTTTTGCTTTTTTAATTCTTATCAATATTGCAGTTCCCGGGTTTCTTCCTAGGGTAGACACATGGGAAAAAAGAATGATGAGCTTTGAAAGTGGAGGAAAACAAGAGAATTATCAAGCAGAAATGGCCAAACGAGCAGTAGCAAATGGTTTTCTCTTTGGAAAAGGTCCGGGGAAAGGACATGTTAAAAATGATTTATATTCTGCTCAATCCGATTTTATTTATGCTTCTTCTATTGAAGAATTTGGCTCAATTATTGGTGGAATAGGGTTGTTAATTTTATACATGATTTTATTTTTTCGAGCTATCAGAATCATGAATAAAGTGGATAGTAAATTTGCTTCGTTTATTGTTTTTGGTTTAAGTTTCATGTTAATCTTTCAGTCTTTTATTAATATGGGTGTTGGAGTAAATTTATTTCCTGTCACTGGACAACCTTTGCCTTTAATTAGTATGGGCGGAACATCGATACTATTTACATGTATTTCTTTGGGAATTATTTTAAATGTAAGTACAACAGTCTATAAAGATTCTGAAAATGTCTAGCTATAAAGTAATCATAAGCGGTGGAGGAACAGGTGGACATATTTACCCAGCTATTGCAATTGCGAGGAAAATCCAAGAAATAAATAAAGATTCAGAAATATTATTTGTTGGAGCAAAAGGTAGAATGGAAATGGAAAAAGTTCCAGAAGAAGGATTTAAAATTGTTGGATTAAATGTTGTGGGTATACAAAGATCTCTGTCTTTAAATGCAATATTTAAAAATCTAAAGTTCCCATTTTTGTTGTTAAGAAGTTTCAATCATGCAAAAAAAATAATTAAGGATTTTAAACCTAACATTGTGGTTGGAGTTGGAGGTTATGCAAGTGGTCCAACTCTAAGAATGGCACACCAATTAAAAATCCCTACATTAATTCAAGAGCAGAACTCCTATGCTGGCCTAACCAACAAGTGGTTGAGTAAAAAAACTAAAAAAATTTGTGTTGCATATGAAAATATGAATCAATTTTTTGATATTAATAAATTGGTTTTAACAGGGAATCCAGTGAGAAAAGATATTGAGAGTTTAGAAACTAAATTGTCTGAGGCTAAAACATATTTTAAAGTTTCTGAGAATGAAAAAGTAATTTTAGTTTTAGGAGGAAGCCTTGGTGCAAAGTCTATCAATGAAGGTATTCTAAATTCCATTCATACTATTAAAAACCAACCTATAAAATTACTTTGGCAAGTTGGCAAAAGATATTTTGAGTCTATTGAAAATCAATTAAATAAAATTAATATTTCTAACGTAAATACCTTTCCATTTATTAAAAGAATGGATTTAGCATATTCTGTTGCGGATGTAGTTGTTTCTAGAGCAGGTGCATTGTCTATTAGTGAACTAACTTTAGCAGGGAAACCAAGTGTTTTGGTTCCTTCTCCCAACGTTTCAGAAGATCATCAGACAAAGAATGCTATGTCTTTGGTGGCTAAATCTGCAGCTATTCTTTTAAAGGATAACCAAACCGATTTGTTATTGAGAACTGCAATGGACTTACTTAAGGACGGAAATCAATTGAATACAATTTCTCAAAATGCAAAAAAAATGGGAAAGCCCAATGCTACTCAAGATATTGTCAATGAAATATTTAAACTTATTTCTTAATGCATTTAGATAATATTAAAACAATATATTTTATTGGAATTGGCGGTATAGGTATGAGCGCATTGGCTCAATACTTTGTGAGTCAAGGGGTTATGGTAACAGGTTACGATAGAAATAAAACTGAGCTTACTAAAGGGTTAGAAAAAATTGGTGTTGAAATATCTTACAATGAAAACATAGACTCTTTTAAAGATATTGAAAAGGTTCAATTGGCAGTTTTTACACCCGCAATAAATCCAGAGAATACCTACTTTGAATATTTTAAACAAAACCAAGTTCCTTTATTAAAAAGGTCTCAAGTGCTAGGCGAAATAACAAAACCATTAAATACTATTGCTGTTGCAGGAACTCATGGCAAAACAACAACTAGTTCTATTATTGCTCATATTTTAAAATCAGATAAAAAAGATGATCTCTGTTTTATAGGCGGTATAATGTCTAACTACAAGTCTAATTTTTTAATTGGAGAAGGAAATCTTTCGGTAGTTGAGGCAGATGAGTACGATCGTTCATTTATGAATCTTTTTCCAGATACTATTGTTTTGACATCTATGGACGCAGACCATTTAGATATTTATAAAAATCAAGATTTTTTAATAAAAGCATTTAAGGATTTCACTAATTTATTAAGCGATAAGAAAAAGTTGATTGTTGAAGAAAACATCAGTCATTTTTTTCAAGAAAACTTGTCCTATGGTTATAAAAAAGACAATGATTTACAAATTATAAATATTCAAATTAAAGAAGGCTTGTATTTGTTTGATATTATTTATAAAAATCAAACTCACAAGAATTTCATATTTAAAATGCCTGGAAGTTATAATTTATTAAATGCTGCAGGTTCTATTTTAGCATGTTTAACTAATGGGATAGCTATAGAAAGTATAAAAAAAGGACTGAAAAGTTACTCAGGAGTTAAACGAAGATTCGATATTCAGCTAATCCTTCCCAAACTTATCTATATTGACGATTATGCACATCATCCTAAAGAAATTGCTTCTCTTTTAAGTGCAGTAAAATCTTTTTACCCCAGAAAATTAATCGTTGGTGTCTTTCAACCACATTTATATTCTAGAACAAGAGATTTCATGGATAATTTTGCAGAAAGTTTATCTGGATTAGATGAAATTTTTTTATTACCCATCTATCCTGCAAGAGAAGCTCCAATTGATGGAATAGATTCTTCAGTTTTAATGAAAAAAATTAAAAATAATAGTAAGAGGATAATTAATTCCGTAGATGAACTTTTTAACTTCTTAAATCGAGATTTAGATATTGTTTTACTTACAATCGGAGCTGGTGATATTGACAAATGGCCAAAACAAATAAAAAAACTTGCTAAGAATGGTTAAGAAAATAGCTAAAATATTTTTTTGGATTTCTATTCTTTCTTGTTGGATTGTTATGTCTGGATTTGTTTCAAATTTTTACCAGGAAATAAAGCTTAAAAACGTGCAAATTAATTTTATTGAGGACAATCTTCATGAATTTATTACAAAATCAGATGTGAATTCTATGTTGTCGTTAATGGGGATTGTTGAAAAAGTCTCTTTGAAGCACGAAATTAATTTATCGCATATTGAAGCAAAACTTTTAAATCATTCTGCAATTAATAATGCTGAAGTTTATTTTATCAATAATGGAAATTTACAAGTCAACATAAAAAAAAGAACTCCTATTGCTAGGTTTATAAGTCCTGTTTATGAAAAGAATTTTTATATAGACGACAACGGATTTCTTATGCCACTTTGCAGCACTTATGTATCTAGAGTCCCAATTTTTTCTGGTAATATCCATATTCCTGAGAGACTAAACTTGTATATCTTAGATAGCCTTCACAAGTCTCCGGATTTCCAAAAAATTTATAAAATGAGTAAATTAATTAACAATGACTCGTTCTTAAAATCTCAAATTGTTCAAATCCACATCAATAATAATGGCTACTTTGAATTTATTCCAAGAATAGGTAACCAAAGAATTTTATTTGGATCAACAGAAAATATGGAAAAGAAATTTAAAAAAATTAAACTTTTTTATAAAAATGGCCCACAGCCAAAAGACTTAAATAAGTACGATACACTTAATGTATTATATGAAAATCAAATAATTTGCTCAAAAAGAAACTAAAATGGATGCACCAGAAATAATTGTAGGACTAGATATTGGAACCACTAAAATTGCTTGTTTGGTAGGGAGAAAAACTGATCATGGGAAAATTGAAATATTGGGTATTGGTAAGGCACCTAGCTTAGGTGTTACTAGAGGAGTAGTCTCTAATATTGAAAAGACTGTTCAGTCAATAAGATCTGCAGTTGAAGAAGCTGAGGCTAAATCTGGAATTGAAATAAAAGTAGTGAATGTTGGAATTGCTGGTCAACATATTAAGAGTCTTCAGCATAGGGGAATGATTACTAGAGATTCTATTGATGAAGAAATTTCACAAAAAGATGTGGATGAACTAATTGAAGACATGTATAAATTAGTGATGTTGCCTGGTGAGGAAATTATTCATGTACTTCCTCAAGAATATATTGTTGATAGACAGCCCGGAATAAAAGATCCTATAGGAATGTCCGGTGTTCAATTAGAAGCAAATTTTCACATTATCACAGGCCAAATGGCTGCTGCTAAAAATATTTTTAAGTGTGTAAGTAAAGCAGGACTTGAAGTTGCAGAATTAGTACTTGAACCACTTGCATCTTCATCAGCAGTAATTAGTAATGAAGAAAAAGAAGCTGGCGTAGCTCTGGTGGATATTGGTGGAGGAACTACTGATATTGCAATCTTTCACGATGGAATTATTAGACATACTGCAGTGATTCCTTTTGGTGGAAATGTAATCACAGAAGATATTAAAGAAGGTTGCACAATTATGCACAAACAAGCAGAACTTTTAAAAACAAAGTTTGGCGCAGCAGTGACTCAAACAAATCAAGACAATGAAGTAGTTTGTATTCCAGGATTGAGAGGCAGAGATCCTAAAGAGATATCTGTCATGAATTTAGCAAATATTATTAATGCTAGAATGTCAGAAATATTGGAACATATTTATTATGAGATTAAAAATTCTGGGTTCGAGAAAAAATTAATAGGTGGAATAGTTGTAACAGGTGGAGGCTCACAGCTTAAGCACATGAACCAATTAATAGAATTTACTACTGGTATGGATTCTAGGGTTGGTTATCCAAATGAGCATTTAAGCTCCAATACCAATATTAATGTTACTTCCCCTTTATTTGCAACAGGAGTAGGGTTAGTTGCCAAAGGATTTGAAAAATTTGAATTATTAAAGTCAAGAAACGAGAAGATAAGTACAAGAATGCATTCCCAAAAAAATAAGGGAAGCTTTTTTGAGAAAATCAAAACATTTTTTGACGAAAAAGTAGATTAACAATTAAAAATAAAATCATGATGAAATTTGATTTACCTAAAGAACAATCTTCCATTATCAAAGTAATTGGTGTTGGTGGAGGCGGAAGTAATGCTGTAAACCATATGTATCGACTTGGAATAAAAGGTGTAGACTTTGTGGTGTGTAATACTGACCATCAAGCATTAGATACAAGTCCTGTACCTACTAAAATCCCCTTAGGTCAAAGCCTGACAGAAGGAAGAGGAGCTGGTTCAATTCCTGACGTGGGTAAAAATGCAGCTATAGAAAATCTAGAGGATATTAATGAAATTCTTGCAAAGAATACTAAGATGATTTTTGTAACTGCTGGAATGGGTGGAGGAACTGGCACAGGTGCTGCACCAGTAATTGCTCAAGCAGCAAAAGACATGGGGATACTGACTGTTGGTATTATAACAGTTCCATTTACTTTTGAAGGTAGGAAAAGAAGAACCCAGGCAGAAGAAGGCATTGAGAAAATGAGAGAGTCTGTAGATACCTTATTAGTGATTAACAATGACAAACTAAGAGAAATGTTTGGGAATTTGACACTGGTAAATGCATTTGAAAATGCCGATGATGTTCTGGCTATAGCTGCGAAAGGAATTGCGGAAGTAATTTCTGTAACTGGACAAATTAATGTTGATTTTAACGATGTCAACACTGTCATGAAAGACAGCGGAGTTGCTATTATGGGTTCAGCAGAAGGTGAAGGTGAAAATAGAGCAATAAAATGTGTCGAAAACGCTTTGAATTCTCCTCTTTTAAACGATAATAATATAGATGGTGCTAAATATGTTTTACTCAATATTACTTATGGAACACAAGCAGTTTTAATGGATGAAATTTCAGATATAACAGATTATATTCAAGAAGAGGCAGGAAGCACAGCTGATGTTATTTGGGGTCATGGATATGACGAATCTCTTGGTGATAAATTATGCGTTACAATTATTGCAACTGGTTTTAATACAACTCCTCATACTGGTCTTTCAATGAAAGCTCCAAAGAAAAACATAATGAATTTAGAAGACGATTCACACGAAATTCTTAATGAAGAAACTGAGACGTTAAATGAGTCTTTAATAAATAGAGTTGAAGAAAATTCAGAAGAAGTCCCAGAATTAAATTCTTCAGAAAACACAATGAAACGATTTGTTCTTGAAGATGAAGAAATTATTAATGAAGATGAAATCACTAATGAGACTAAAGAATCTGATAGCTCTACCCTTCACGAAGAAAACACAGCACCAAGTGATGGCAAAGTAAGATTCCTATTAGAAGATGATGAGATATCAAATATAGACTCAGATTTAAAGCATGCTGAAAGCACACAAGTTCTAGAAGCAGATTTAATTACTACTAATGAAGAAGAAAAAATAGTAGATCAAGTTAAGCAAGTAGAATCAAAAGCAATATCTGATGACCGTTTAGAAAGAATTAGAAAGGCCACCGATAAATTAAGATCTCCATTAGGTCTAAATGAGATGGAGAGTGAGCCTGCCTATAAAAGAAGAAATGTAGATCTTAAAGATGTAAAATATTCTGATGATCAATCAAGTTCTAGGTATACTTTATGGGAAAATATCAATGATAGCGGAGAAAAAGAAACAGGATTAAGTGATAACAATAGTTTCTTACATGACAACGTAGATTAATATGGGGAAAATAGAGGATCAAATCCCAGCTGATTTAAAGAATGCAATGCTGGCTAAAGATAAAGTGAAATTAGCTGCTTTAAGAGCTGTGAAATCTGCATTTTTAATAGAAAAAACAAAAGAAGGTTTTTCTGGAAATATTTCTGACGATCTAGCTCAGCAAATCATATCCAAGCTACATAAACAAAGAATGGATGCCTACCAGATATATGTAGATCAGAAAAGAGAAGATTTATCGTCTGAAGAGATTGAACAAGCAAAAGTTTTAGAAATTTATTTACCTAAACAATTGTCTCGGGAAGAATTGACCAATGAAATAAAAAATATTATAGATTCTCTCGGAGCATCTTCCATGTCAGATATTGGTAAAGTAATGGGAAAAGCAATTGGCTTATTAAAAGGAAAAGCTGATGGTGGATTGATTTCAAAAATCACTAAAGAGCTATTAGGTTAGATGGACTTTTTAGATTCAGAAATAGAGCAGTATGCTCTAGACCACAGTGAAGCAGAATCCAATCTTTTAAACGAATTAAATAGGCAGACTCATTTAAATATTCTTCAACCTAGAATGCTTTCCGGTCATTTACAGGGTCGAATATTAAGTTTGTTATCTCAGTCAATTCAACCAAAAACTATCCTTGAGATAGGAACTTACACTGGATACAGTGCGCTTTGTATGGCAGAAGGTTTACAAAGTGATGGGATACTCTATACAATAGATAATAATAAAGAACTAGCACCATTTGCACAGAAGTACTTTAATAAATCATCTTATAAAAATCATATTAATATGATGGTTGGAGATGCTTTGGAGATAATTCCTGATTTAAATTTTACTTGGGACCTTGTTTTCATAGATGCAGACAAAGAAAATTATTCAAATTATTTTGATTCTATTGTAGAAAAGGTCAATAAGGGCGGAATGATAATTGCTGATAATGTTTTATGGAGTGGGAAAGTAACAAAACCAACTTGTAAAAACGATATTGAAACTGATGCTTTAAAGATATTTAATGAAAAAGTTCATGCTGATATTAGAGTTAGGAATGTATTAATGCCTGTTCGTGATGGCATGATGATAATGATTAAGAAATAATAACCTTTATTTATTATTTTATATTATTTTTAAAAAAATATTTTAACCACAATTAAATTTTAAATATGAAATTTTATACCAAATTAATTTTTACTTTTTTTATTTCCATAAACTTTTTATTTGTTAAAGCAGATGAAGGTATGTGGCTTCCTATGTTATTAGGTGATGCTACGTATAAAAATATGGTCGAATGTGGAATTAAATTAACTCCAGAGCAAATTTATAATGCCAATAATTCTAGTTTAAAAGATGCAATTGTTGCTCTCGGTGGTGGTTTTTGTACTGGTGAAATAATTTCTGATCAAGGTTTAATGATGACTAATCACCATTGTGGTTTTGGAACAATTCAAGCCAATAGCTCAACAGAAAATGATTATTTAACAGATGGTTTTTGGGCTATGTCCAAAGAACAAGAAATTCCCGCAGACTTCGGAGTTTGGTTTTTGAA
>MDTF01009283.1_pt1 | contig 11491 bp, 11 predicted proteins | sample 811191 | NCBI WGS metagenome assembly MDTF01 (sample SAMN05326649, study PRJNA326480) | marine metagenome | isolation source: seawater | place: Southern Ocean | collected 2011
GAGTCTGTCTATGATCATCGGGGTAAAGAAAAAAAAATTAATTTTTCAAAATATAAATATCCTGAGATTATTTCAAAAATAGAACATATTATTATAACAAAAAAATTTCCTGAAAAAAATACACCATGGCAAAACCAGTCTTGGCAGAGAGAATATATTTTGGAAGGAATAAAAGATGCAGATAAAAATGATTTGATAATGTTCTCTGACCCTGATGAGATTCCTAATCCAGAAAAGTTAAAAAATTTTAATCCAAGAAAAAAATACAGTATTTTTCTTCAGAATATGTACACTTATAGATTAAATATATTCAATAAATATGAGAGTCCATGGGAGGGAACAAGAATATGTAAAAAAAAAGATTTGTCCTCTGTCGATTGGTTGAGAGACAAGGTTTTAGCAAAAAATCTAAAATATCCTTTTTGGAGAATTGATAAAGAAAAAAATATTGATTTAATTGAAGATGGGGGTTGGCATTTTAATTATCTTTTGAAACCAGAACAAATATCAAAAAAACTCAAAAGTTTAGCAGCAATCCAGTGGGATTGGGGTGAAAAATTAACAAAAGAAGAATTTTTTAGTATTAACAATATAGAGGAAAAGATTTCTAGTAAAAAAGATCTTTTTAATAGAGGCCACAATTATCAAAAAATCACAATAGACGAATCTTTTCCACAATTTATAAGGGATAATTTAGATAAATATAAAAATTGGTTAATTTAATTAAATTAAATTTCTAATTTTTGATTTTCATAACTTATAAAATCATTGTATTTTGAGTTCTTAAAAAAATGACAAATCCAAATTTGATAATGCCAAACTTCAGGTTTTAAAGCCCTTAAATGGTATGGAATACATATTTTAATATCGTTATTAATTTTATTAAATTCATTAATTGCAAGTCTTTCACCAGTATAATCGTTATATAATTCTAGTTCATTTCCAATTGTGTCATCAAAGTATGAGAAAACTCTAGGTAAAAAAAATCTTTCATTATTATTCATCATTTTAAGTGCAGTTTTTGTAGATGAATAAAAATCAAAATCATGGATTACAGCTCCAATTGGTGCAGGATTATGTTCATTAAAAAAATTTAAAGATGTATCTTCAATATTTCCTATAATTAATTTTGATTTTTTTAGTTTATCTCTCAAATTTTCTTGGTTCATAGAATAAAATCCTTTTTTCCAATGATAAGGTAAATCTCTATAGTCGATAGGTTCAGGTAAACCTTCCCCAGTGTCAAAACCATAAATATCAATTTGAATGTTAAAAAATTTTTCTATTTCCAGTATATGTTCTTCAAGAATTAATAATCCCTGACCACCAGCAACACCATACTCTATAACGCTTATTCTTTCGTACCCTAATTTCTTTCCAAGCTTTGCTGCATGAAAGCAAATATAGGCATACTGCATTCTTTTTAGGGCATTAATACTAAGTCTAAATTCAAAACTGCCAACTTTAAGTTTTCTAATTATGGGCCTTAAAGCTTTAATATTTTTAATAAATTTCACAAAATTTTTATATATAAGTTAATATATATTTTTTATACAGCATTTGTAGATATTTATGTAGAAATATAAAATAATTTTAGATAATGAATATAAATAAAATTTTATCAAAAGAGAATCAAAATTTAGACCTTGTGGCCGAACGTCACCGAGAAGAGTATAAAAGTGCAATACCATTTCCAAGCATTATAATTGAAAATTTTTTTGATGAAAAATTCTTAAATCAAATTTTAAATGATTTTCCAAATCTATCAAAAATTGAATCTACACAAAAATATATGAATAAAAATGAAATAAAATATGCAAATAATGATTATACAAATTTTCCTGAATCTATTAAGGTTTTTTTGGATTTTTTAAATTCTAACTATTATTTAGAATTTTTGCAAAAATTAACATCTATTAAAGAAAAATTAGTTAGTGACCCAGAATTAAATGGTGGTGGTCTTCATGAGATAAAAAAAGGAGGAATTTTAAAAATTCATACAGATTTTAGCAAACATCCATTTTTAGAGCTCGATAGAAGAATAAATGTATTAATTTATTTGAATAAAAATTGGAAAGAAGAATATGGGGGTCACTTAGAAATGTGGGATCAAGATATGCTAGAGTGTAAAAATAAGATATTACCTGGATTTAATAAAATGGTTATTTTTTCAACAAATGATTTCAGTAATCATGGACATCCTGATCCTGTAACATGTCCACCAGACATATCAAGAAAATCAATCGCATTATATTATTTTTCTAATGGTAGACCATTATTTGATTTAAATAAAAATCAAATTAAAAATACAACTTATTTTAAAGATAGGTTTGGTTTTAATAGTGAAGTAGATAGCAAAAATCAAAAAATTAAAAACTTTATAAGGAATTTTAGATTATATAAATTGTTAAAAAATTTTGAAAGAAAATATATCAGAACTGGAAACTCAAATAATAAAAGAAAAATTAAATAGGGAGAGATGGCTGAGTGGTTTAAGGTGCGCGCTTGGAAAGTGTGTGTACTGTCAAAAGTACCCAGGGTTCGAATCCCTGTCTCTCCTCCAGTAATTTAAAATTTATTATCATTTTAAAATAAAGAATATTTTATTAAAGATTTTATTTATTATTCTTAAGAAAATACTTCTTAAGTTGATTAATAGCCTCATCATAAATTTTATTCTTGCTTAAGAGATAAAAATTTATTGTAAGCTTAAGAGATTCGCTTAAATCGAGATTTGTTTTCCAATTAAGTTCTGTTAGCGCTTTTTTTGAGGAAATATGCAGATATTTTTTTTCTTTTAGGTTATTTATAATCTTCTTAATTCTAATTTTTTTAATAGCTGTAGTATTTTGAATTAAATGAACTATTTTTTTGACGCTGATTTGTTTTGTTTTTTTTGGAGATAAATTAAATATTAAATTTTGATTATTTTTAAAATTACTTTTGAATAACAGTAAAAGAATAGCATTAATGACATCAAAAATATGAATCCAAGGCCTTGTTGAGTTGAAAGACCTTACTTTTAATACACTTTTGCTCAAATAACTTCTTACAATATCTGGAATTAATCTATTTTTGGCCCAATCTCCACCACCAATTATATTTCCGGACCTTAAAATTATCATTTTTGTTTTACTAAAAAAACTAAAGCCATAAGATTGAGCAATAATATCTTGAGCTGATTTACTGGCGCTATATGGGTCTAATCCTCCTAGTGCAGATTTTTCAGTAAGCATTTTATTATTATTTGAATAAACCTTATCTGAAGTAAAGATTAGTATTTTCTTTATAGAAGAAATTTTTCTTACAATTTCTAATATCTTTATAGTACCCAAAACATTAGTTTCATAAGTTTCAGATGGATTAGAAAAGCCAATTTTTACTATTGGTTGGGATGCAAGGTGAACAACTATCTCAGGTTTAAATTGTACAATATCAGATTTTATTTTATTAAGATTTTTTAAATCACAATTTATAGTTTTTATATTTTTTTTAAAATCACTAGTATTAGACAAATAATTCACATTACTCATTTGAAGTGAAATACCTAAAATTTTTGCACCAAATAATTTTAGAGATAAAGATAGCCAAGAGCCAACAAAGCCCGAGTTTCCAAAAATTAAAATTCTTTTGTTTGTAAATCTTTTTTTAAATAATTGATTCACCAAACTTTCCATTTACAATTTTTTTGTTTCCATAAAGTATTTAATTCTTTTTTTTCTCTTAGTGTATCCATACAAGCCCAGAAGCCATTATGCTTAAATGCTAGTAGTTGATTCTTTTTTGCAAGTAAGGGCAGACAGTCCTTCTCAAAAATTGTTTTATTATTTTTTAAAAATTTAAAAATTTTTTGAGATAATACAAAAAAACCTCCATTTATATACTCAACAGGTTTTTCTTTTATCTTATTAATTTTAAAATTTTTATTAATTAAAAGAACACCTTTTGGGTTTTTATATTTTACGGCAGTCAATGTTGCAATTTTATTTGAGTTTAAGTGAAATTTAATTAGTTTCTTTATATTGATATTAGATAAACCATCACCATAAGATAAACAAAAATTTTTGTCAGTACCAAGATATTTTTTAATCTGTTTAACTCTACCACCTGTCATTGTATGTAATCCTGTATCAACAAAATTAATTACCCAATTTTCTTTTTTAATATACCCTTTTAATTCATTTTTAATTATGTGCCCTTTATATCCAAGACAAATAATAAATTCATTAATTCCAAAGAAAGAATAGATTTTCATTAAATGCCAAATGATTGGCTTTTTTCCAATTTTTACTAGGGGCTTTGGTTTAATCTTAGTTTCCTCAGACAATCTTGTACCATATCCACCAGCTAAAATTACTAATTTCATTTTTGATTTATTTGGTTATTGTTAATTTTATTATTGTTATTAAAACATTCCATAATGTCGAATTTATACACTTATTGCATATCACATAAAAACTTAAATTTTTTAGATTCATTAAATATTAACATGGTAGGGAGTGGAAATTATTCTAAAAATCCTGATTTTTATAATAAGAATTGGTTAAAAGATGATAATGGAGAAAATATATCTTTTAAAAACAAAAGTTTTGGAACATTGACTTCACATTATTGGTTCTGGAAAAATATGCTACAAAGTCACAAAAAAGATGATTGGATTGCCTTTTGTCACTATAGAAGGTTTTGGGTTAAAAAGAATGTTGGTCCTACTATCGACATAAAAGATTTAAAAAATAATCTATTAAACAGTATACCTAAGAACGATGATCATTATGAAACTTTTCTACCAAAAAAAATTTTTGTAAATAAAGTAAAATTTACTAAGTTAATTAAAAAAGGATATAAAAATTATTTAAGAGATCCTAGTATTTTATTTAATAATAGAAAAAACAATATAGAACTTCATTTTGATATGTTTCATGGGTTTCAATTTTTATCTAAAGCTACTGATGTAATGTCTCTAGAAGACAGAAGCGATTTTAAGAGCTATGGAAAATTAGATTCTTTCCATCCATTTCAAATATTTATATGTAAACCACATACATTAAGCCTATTATATCAGAAAACGTTTGATTGGATATTTGAATGTGAGAAAGTTTTTGAAGATTATACCCTAAAAGGATATGGGCAGGAAAGGTTGTATGATTTTCTGGCAGAAAGATTTTTTTCTTTTTATTTTGAAAAGTATACAAAAAATAAAATAATTCCATATGTGATGATAAAAAAATTTGATGAGATATAATATAATTAAAGAATGCCAGATATGTGCAAATAAAAAGATGAAAGAAATCCTTGATTTAGGAAAACAACCGTTATGTGATGATTTAAAAAAAAACAAAATTGGCAAAAAATATAAAACAAAAATTATGTTTTGTGATAAATGTATTACAGCATATCAAAAGTATAATGTAGATAAGAAAATATTATTTCACAAAAATTATCATTATAGAGCAAGAAATACAAAGGATGTTGTTGAGGGAATGAAAGATTTTGCAAATTCCATTTTAAAAAAAATTAAAAAAAAAAATAAGATTAAAGTTTTAGATATAGGATGCAATGATGGAACATTATTAGATATTTTTAAAAAAAAAGGTTGTGAAACATATGGTGTTGAGCCTACAGACGCATATAAAGATGCACTCAATAAAGGTCATAAGATTTTTAATATGTTTTTTGATTATAAAAATTCAAAAAAAATTAAAAAATATGTTAAAAACCTAGATATAATTACATTTACCAATGTATTTGCACATATTGATAATTTAGATGAATTATTAAAATCTTTAAAAAATATATTAGGTAAAAATACAATAATTGTAATAGAAAATCATTATTTAGGAGAAGTTGTTAAAAAAAATCAATTTGATACATTTTACCATGAGCATCCAAGAACCTATAGTCTGAATTCATTTTTAGGAATATCAAAAAAAATTGAACTAAATATTTTGGATGTTCAATTTGTAAAAAGATATAATGGAAATATTAGAGTTTTTCTCAAAAAAGGAGTTAAAAATATAAAAAAAGTAATAAAATTTATAAACAAAGAGAAAGAATTAAAAAAAGATATTTATAGTTTTCAAAAAAAATTAAATACGTGGAAAATAAAAAAAAAAAAAGAAATTGATCAGATAATAAGAAAGCATGGGCCTATACCAGCAAAAGCATTTCCTGGAAGATCATCAATCCCGATTAATTTATTAAATTTAGATAAAAGATCAATATCAGCAGTTTATGAAAAAAATATTTCTCTAAAATTAGGATATTTAGTACCAGGTACGAATATACCAATAATAAGTGACAAATTTTATTTAAAAAATGAAAAAAATAAAGGAGTAATTTTGAATATGGCGTGGCACATAAAAAAAGAAATAACAAATTATTTAAAAAAAGAATTTAAATTTTCTGGTAAGATAATAAATATTATATCTAAAAACGACTTCTAAAATTAATGTTTCTCAATAAAAAAAATACAGAAAATCAAATAACAGTCATTATACCTTTATATAAAACACCAGCAAAAAATATTAAAGTTTTTAATCAATACAAAAATTTTCAATTAGTCGTTCTTGATCAATGTCCAGATATAGAAGTAAGTAGTAAAATCAAAAAATTGAACTTAGAATATTATTCAATTAAAAAAAATATCGGACTGAGTAAAGCTACGAACTTTTTGTTATCAAAGGTAAAAACAAAATATTGTCTTTTTACTCAAGCAGACATTTTGATTAATCATAAATCAATAAATCTATTAAAAATTGAAATGGCAAAAAAAAATAATATAATTTTCTCTGGTCCAAGATTTGTAAAAAAGTTTTTTTTGAAAAATATAAAGCGAAATAAGAATAATACTAAGGTTGTAAAAAATCTAAATGCAGCATGCATGTTATGTGATGTGAAAAAAATAAAAAAAATTGGTTTTTTTGATGAAGACTTCTTTCTTTATTGGGAAGATATTTTTTTAATGGATAAAATAAATAAATCAAAATATAAAATGTTATTTGTACCAAATGCACTAGCCATACATGGTGGTGGAAAATCAACAAAAGATAATTTTAAAATAAGGTTTATTAGAACATGTAATTTTAAATATGGTGAACTTATTTATGCATATAAATTGAAAAAAAGTATATTTTTAAAAATAATAAGACAATCTATTCAAAATTTACTTTTTATAATATTAAACAGCTTAATATTTGATGTATACCATGTTTTAAAAAATTTAGCCTTTTTAGTTGGAATACTTAAATTTATAAAATTTTATTTTAACAAAAAAATTTCTTCTTTATTAAACTTATAAATAAAATATATAATTAAATAATGATTAAAAAATTTTTAGATTTAGGATATCAGCCTTTGGCTAATTCGTATGTGTTGAAAAAAAACTTAAAATATAAAGAAAAAAAATTTAAATTAGAAGTTGGGTTTGATAATAAAAATTTTTTGGTTTCAATTTTAAAAACTGTTTCAAAAGAAATGATGTTTAATAAAGATTACCCATACAAATCATCAGAATCTAACACTATGAAAAGTTCATTTAAAGATCTGTCAAAAAAGATTAAAAAAAGATTTAACCCAAAATTTATTATTGAAATTGGAAGTAATGATGGAGCGTTTATTAAAAACTTTAATAGGAAAAATGTTGTAGGTGTAGAGCCTTGTAAAAACTTAGCACAAATTACAAGACAAAAAAAATATACAACATATTCAGAATATTGGAGTCAGAAATTATCTAAAAAAATAACCAAAAATAAAAAAGCAGACTTAATATATTCTGCTAATACATTAAGTCATATTGAGAATTTTAATGAGATATTTAAAGCTATCAATAACGCTCTTTCTCATCGTGGCATTCTTATTTTAGAAGATCCTTCATTATTAAAATGTCTACAAAATGTTGCTTATGATCAATTTTACTGTGAACATATTTATGTTTTTTCAACTTTAGCGTTAAGGGAAATTCTAAAAAATTATAAACTAGAAATATTTGATATTGAAAATACAAAAACTCATGGTGGATCAAATAGATATTTTATTAAAAAAAGTAATAATAATTCTTATAAGATAAATGACAATGTAAAAAATGAAATAAAAAAGGAATTAAGATTTGGTTTAAATAAATTCTCAACTTATCAAAAATTTGAAAGAAAAGTCAAAACATCAAAAAAAAAATTGCTAAAAATTTTTAATGAATTAAATAAAAAAAACTTAAAGGTGATTGGCTATGGGGCTACAGCTAAATCGTGCACGGTGCTAAATTATTGTGGGTTAGGAATTAAAAACATTAAATATTTTTTTGATACAACGTCATATAAAATAAATAAATATTTACCTGGAAGCAAGATCTTGATTAGAAAATATAAAAAGTTAGATTCTAATGAAGTTGACTTGGTATATTTGGGAGCCTGGAATTTTAAAGAAGAAATTTTTAAAAAAGAACAATCTTTTATTAAAAAGGGTGGAAGATTTATTACACACGTGCCTTATCCTAAAATAATTTAATAATCAGAAAGTGCTATTCCCAAACGATCTTTTTTAGAAAGTATGGGTTTTTTGATAGGCCATTTGATCTTTAAATCTTTATCATTCCATTTTAATGTAACCTCATTTTTTTGATCACGATAATTTGTGCATTTATAATATACTAGGCATGTTTTAGATAGACACATAAAGCCATGAGCAAAACCTTCAGGTATAAATAAAGAAAAATCAGAGTCATAAGATATCTCTATTGAAAAATGCTTTCCATATGTTTTTGACTGTTTACGTAAATCAACTACGACGTCTAAAATCTTTCCTTGAGCAACAGTAATTATTTTGGCTTGTGGCTTTCTATTTTGAAGATGAAGGCCTCTCAAAGTATTTTTTTTTGAAAATGAAAGACAATCAAAAATAAATTTTTTTTTGAGTATTTGAAATTTTTCTATTTCCTTAAAAAATCCTCTATTATCTTTGTAAATATTTGTTTTAATAATTAATAGGTCTTTAATTTTAGTTTTAATTAATTTCATTTTTAAAAATTTTAAGGATTTTATTTTCTAAGTTTTTAATTGGTTTCCATTTAGGAAGAATTGTTAAATTGTTATTAAAATTAGGTATATTAGATTTATTTCCATATTTCACTTTAATCTTTCTATGTAATCCTTTGTTTAGTTTGTTTATTAAATTACTTATCTTAATATTATTTGTATTTTTTATACAATAAGAACCAGATTTTATATTGTTATTCAATAAGATCATAATCGAATTAATTATATCATCAGTATGAATTACATTAAGTATTAGTCTTTTAGACAAAATTTTAGTGATTATATTTTTTTTATAATTATTAATTAAAGTAGGAATTAATTTTTTTCTTGTATCATTTTTTCCAACACTTTCATAAAATTTTATATTATAAAATTTTGTTTTATTATTTGTATTAGAATAGTAATTAGAAATCATTTCAAAAGCATTTTTTGTTGCTGCATATAAATTGTTTGATATTAACTTTTGAGTTCTGGAATGTTGCATCATGCTTCCAAAATTTATAATTTTTTTTGTATTATTATGTATTATGTCATAAATTAAAGTTGGAAATAGTATGTTGGATTCAATAAAATCACCTATTTGACTATGAGAATGACTATTGCTGTATAAAGTTGCAAAATTAATAAAATAATCAGCTTTAGTACCTTTTAATTTTTTTTCGAGATCTTTATTATTAAAAAAAAAAATATTTTTATATTTAGATGGATAAGAATTTTTTAATTTTCTTATTTTCTTATTTTTTCTATTTTTTTCTCTTAAAATATCTATTACTGAGAAATTATTAGAAAGTGCAAATAGTAAAAATTCATAACCAATAAAGCCAGATGTTCCAGTTAAAAGTAAAGTTTTTTTCTTCAAGGTTTATAATTTTTTTAAATAATTGCTGTAATCACAATTTCCATAAAAAATAATATTTTTCAAGATAGTTTTTTTATTTATCCATTTTTTAGATAAAGCAATTTCTTCTAAACATGCAATTTTGATTGATTGAACTTTCTCAACTGATTGAACAAATGCTGATACATTTGTCATATCTTCAATTTTTCCTGCATCCGACCATATAGCTCCCCTTCCTATATGTTCATAAGATAACTTTGAATTATTTCTATATATGTTCAAAATATCTGTTATTTCTATTTCACCTCTCTTAGATGGTTTTAATTTTTTTGCATAATTTACAACCTTATTATCAAAAAAATACAATCCAGTGATCGCATAATTCGAGACAAATTTTTTTGGTTTTTCTATAATCTTTTCAATTTTATTTTGAGTTATTTTTGCAACACCAAAATTTTCAGGAGTTTTAACCTTTTTTAAAAAAATTCGAGCCCCATTGTCATGCAATAAAGATTTTTGAAGTTTATCAGTCAAACTCTGACCATAAAAAAAGTTATCTCCAAGTATCAGCGCAACATTATCTTCATTAATAAAATTTTTTCCCAAAATAAAAGCATCAGCAAGACCCTTCGGTTTTTTTTGTATTTTATATTGAATTTTTATACCAAATCTTTTTCCGTCACCCAAAAGCGATTTGAAGTTGTCTATTTGACCTGGATTTACAATCATTAATATATTTTTAATGTTAGCTAGCATTAAAATTGATAAAGGATAAAAAATTAATGGTTTATCATAAATGGGTAATAATTGTTTATTTACAGCTTTAGTTAAAGGGCTCAACCTTGTTCCTGATCCACCTGCTAAAATGATACCTTTCTTAATCATAATAAATTTAAATTACTCTAAATATTGTTGAGCACCAAGGTATAATTTAAAAAAAAATATTTAATAATCATAAAATATGATATAATAAATCTTTCCTATAAAATGAAAAATAATACTTATCAAGCAGATTCAATAAAAGTTTTAAAAGGCCTTGAAGCGGTTAGAAAAAGACCTGGAATGTATATTGGTGACACGGATGATGGCACTGGTTTACATCACATGGTTTATGAGGTTGTTGACAACTCAATAGATGAAGCCTTAGCAGGACACTGCAAAAAAATAGATATTAAGATTAATTCAGACGGTACTATTACGGTCAGAGATGATGGTAGAGGAATACCTGTTGACATGCACAAAGGTGAGAAAATCTCTGCTGCAGAAGTAATCATGACACAACTTCACGCGGGTGGAAAATTTGATCATGACTCATATAAAGTATCAGGTGGACTGCACGGTGTTGGAGTTTCTGTCGTAAACGCTTTGTCTGAAAAATTAAAATTAGAAATTGATAGAGATGGAAAAAAATATTTTATGGAATTTGAAGATGGAGACTCAAAAGCTCCACTTAAAGTTATTGGAAAATCAAAAGAAACAGGTACTCAGATAACTTTTTTACCATCAAAAGAAATATTCTCTTCAATAAAATTTACACCAAACATAATAACTAAGAGAATGCGAGAATTAGCATTTTTAAATAAAGGAATAAAAATAACAGTTAATGATTTAAATCAAAAAAAAGAAA
>MDTF01007515.1_pt1 | contig 11488 bp, 13 predicted proteins | sample 811191 | NCBI WGS metagenome assembly MDTF01 (sample SAMN05326649, study PRJNA326480) | marine metagenome | isolation source: seawater | place: Southern Ocean | collected 2011
AAAGTTCTTTATGAATTTCTACGGCTGCAATACTATCTTTTTTTATAAGCCTTGGATAATGTCTTTCTGAGGAAACGAAAGGTATTTTTCTAGAATATCTAAAGTCTCTTAAAGCTATAATCGCTTTTGAATAATCATTTTTTGAGAACAGTAAATCCATATCACCAACCATTCTTTCAGCTATATCATCATATATCCCTGCTAATAGATTACCCGTTCCTTTTAAAAATATAGGGGTAATATTCTTTGCTAATAAAACATTGTTTAATTCATTTGCTTGTTTAATGATTTGTTTATTCCGCTCCCTGTTTATATTGGTAATATACTCCATGAAGCTAACCAACTCATGAGGTAAATACTTTAAGAAATCAGCTCTTTTAAAATTACAGTAGAGCGCAGGAAACACATAATGGGCTGTACTTATTTTAACCACTGTTTCCCAATCTATATTCGTTGTTTTAAGAATTAATTCTATTTCATCCCTGTTTTTTTCTTCCAAAGAAATAGTGAGAGATTTGGCAATAAAAAATAGCGTTTCTTTATAATTCAATTTCTTGTATTTTTTAAATCGAAAGATATCATTTGGTTGGATCTGGATCCCTATCCATAATTCCTTGTTTTTCAATTTCTTTTAATTGTTCTATTGTAAATTGATCTCTTACAGATTTTGTTTTGGGGAAGATATAATTGGAAAGGGTTACAAAAAGTTTTACCCGTTCTGTTTTAGTTAGTTTTTCTTGATTTATCAGCAAATCATCCAACACTTTTTCATAGAGTAGTTCCATCTTTTCTTTAATGGAAGGCCCTTCTTTCTTTGCAGGACCTCTTTTGGATTTTTTACCTGCTTTCTTTGCTGAATTTGGATCGAATGGCATGTATCTTAAAATTAGTTTCTCAACCAAATGTAACCATAAAAGTTTATTTTTTTAACAACCAACTGCTAGATTGTATTTTATCTCCTAGACCATCTACTAAAGTTATCCCCATTTTGACACAGATTGGTCTTTCCGGGCTAATATCATTGGTTTGATCTCCTCCATTTGCAAAGCTTAATTCATATTCAGAACCAAAATCTAAAGCAATCTTTTCTATAGTTTTACAAACGGTCCTATCTTGATCGATTGATAATACACAACAATCTACGGACTTTATATTAGAAACAATATAGACACGTTCTAATTCTTGTTGAAACTCTTTTGACTTTTTTAATGCTCTTTGATGATCACTATTTACAATCACAAATAATTCATCTGCCAATGCTTTCGCATTATTAAAGTACTCAATATGTCCTTTGTGTATTGGGTTAAAATAACCGGATACAATTATTCCTTTTTTCTTACTCATCTTTTCTTTTTTATCTAATCACATCTATTATATAATTAAATTATAGTTTCACAATAGGTGATTCATTCCAATTAATAATTTGATCTGCAGTATCTAAATCTATAAAGTCAAAATCACTTATCCATTGCTTTAATTTTGAGTTACATTTTTTCAAACCAACATATGACTTAAACCTTCTAGAGGGAGACAAACCAGGAACAATTGGCTGGTCAAAATCAAAATCTCTAGGATGAAAATAGGTCATAACATAATTTGAATTTATTGTAAATCTTTCAATTAATCTATACGGTAGAAGACGAAAATAACCGCCACCTGAAAAAATAAAAGGTTTTCCCAATATACTCTGGTAATTTATAGGGAACTCTTTTATTTTAATTCCATTATATTCTATTATAGAAGGTATGGATTGATTGTATGATGGAAATCCACCGTGAGCTCTTGCTGCAGGAAAAATAGAACTATCTTTTGTAATACCTAATTCGTGTATAACTTCAAAAGCCCATTTATTATTTTCAGTAATACTAAACCCAGGAGCTCTAAAACTAGTTACTTTTTTTCCTGTACAATCTTCTAAAGTTTTTATGGACTTTTCAACATCATTATAAAACACCTTTCGATCTTGCTCATAGACTAATTGATGTAAATGGGTATGACTACCTATCTCATAACCCTGGTTACTAATTTCTCTAACAATTTCAGGATATTTCTCTGCAATCCAACCTACTACAAAAAAAGTAGCAGACACATTAGATTTATTAAGAATATCATAAATATAATTCATACCTAATTCAATTCTAGATTCAAATTTATTCCACTCTGCTAAAGATTTAGTTTCTTTATTATCTAGAATATGAAACCATTCTTCAATGTCAAAAGTTAAAATTCTCATTTTATTAAGTCTAAAATACAATACTTATTATCTAACATCATAATTCTTTAATCCAAAATTCCAGTTATTTATTTTTAAAATATCAGAATATAAATCTATATTTTTTTTATCTAAAACATCACACGTTAGTGGTAATCGTTTAGGTTCTTTCTTTTTTGGAACTTTAATAAATAATAATTGAAATAATTTAATTGGGCCAATAAATAAAATTAAATCAGAATTAGTGTTTTTGACGATATAACTAACAGCTGTAATTAATGCTATATACGAAAGTCTATTGTTCTGTTTTGCATCTAATAAATAAGCTGTTCTGATATTATTTTCATTATATATCCTAAAATAAAAAGTAATATTTTTATGAATAATTTTTTCGTAATCTTTATTGAATCGGTAATCAATAAATTTGTCATCATCAATTAACTCATAAATAGATTTTTTTTCTGTACTATTATAAATGAACGAAACTATTTTGTTTAGAAATAGTAAAAATTTAACAAAAAGCAATGAAATGAAATTATAAACTTTGGCTTTATTCATCAGTGCCCCTAAATTAACTGGAATCATCCAGTATTTTAAATCCCCAATACAATTCCATTTGACAATATTAATCCAATATGGAAATGCGATTGAATTAGGAACAGCCATAACTGCAACTATATTATTTATAATTAATATTTCCTTTAATTTAGAATACATCCTCTTCAACATTAGTGGGTCTGTTCTAAAATCTTCGCAAATAAAAACATCAACTGCTTGACCTATTTTAACAATATCCTCGCTTTTATTATACATCATCGGGAGTACACTACAACCCCCTACAACATCACAATTGTCATTCAATAAAAGGGCATGATAGGAGAAGCCGTCTACTGCATCATTATATTTATGTTTAAAATAATTTAAATCTCTATTTGTTTCAAATACCTGATTAAAACTATCTTGATAACTAATCCATTCTTTAGAACTAAATTTATCTGTCGTAATAATTTTTATTTGCATTAGATTGTTCCTGAATCTACATGAATATTCTGTCCTGTAATTGATTCACTAGCATCTGAAAGGAGGAATAATACTGTTTCTGATACTGACTTAGTAGTAGTTGGTATTTTCATTGAATTACGTTTAAAAATTCTACTTTTTTGGTCTTCAGAAAGAGTAGAACTCATTTCTGTTTCCATAAACCCAGCAACTAAAGCATTTGATCTGATTCCCAATTCCCCCCATTCTCTAGATGTGTTTTTAGAAAAAGCTTCAAGAGCGCCTTTTGATGATGCATACATGGCTAAACCTTTATATCCTGTATGAGCACTTATTGAGGAAATATGGACTATGCTCCCTTTAATTTTGTGTAATAAAAAATGCCGTATTACATATTTAGTAATCATAAATGGTGCGAAAACATTTACATTATACATTTTTAATAATGGCTCATAATTCATATTTGTTAATATATCGTCATAAGAAAATGCTGCGTTATTAACGAATCCATGAATAGGGGTTTTAAATTGAATAAATTCTTTAAATATATTATTACGGATATCATTTATATTCTCCAAATCAAAAAAAATCCATTTAAATCTATTTGGATAATCAATCAATAATTTGTCTAACTCCTTTGTTTTAGAACGACTAATACCATATACTGTATAATTATCTTTCTCTAAAATTATTTTCGTTATACTTAAACCTAATCCACGAGAAACTCCGGTCACTAATATGTTTTTCATTTTTTTCTTGATATTTTACCTGTTCTAGTTGTATTTATTGACTCTACAAATTTTATAATTCTAGGCACTTTAAACTCTTGCAAACGATCTTGAAGATATAATCTAATTTTCTTTTCACTCAATAGTTTGTCAGAAACAATAACTTCGCAAACGACTACATTCCCGAGCAAACTATTTTTTTTCCCAAAAACAAAAGCGTCTATTACACCTGTAATTTTCCTAATAACTTCCTCTACTTCAGTAGGGTTAACTTTATATCCACCAGTATTAATCATTTCATTTTTCCGCGAAATAAATTTGAATTTAAATGGATTATTATTAATAACTGCAATAATATCCCCAGTCTGGTACCAACCGTCAAATAACATTAACCCTTCTGATTCACCTATTAAAGAGTGGTGAATAAAAAGTTCATTTTTAATAAATTTTATTAAATGAGAAATTTCCTGTCTTATAATAAATTCGTCTCCTTTAGAAGAAAATAATGCACCGGCTTCTGTAGATGCATAAATATTACGAATTTGACTATTTGGAAACATTTCTTTGAGGTTTTCCAAGGTTTTGGAATCAAATTTTTCTCCTCCTGAAGTTAAACTCATTACATTACTACAAATATGATTTGAAGGCAATAACATACGATAAAATGTTGGTGTTGAAGATATGTTTGTTACTCTATACTCATTTATCAAATTTATAAGTGAGATTCTTTCCAATCCAAAAAGTCTAACTATTGTGTTATAATTTAAGAAAGCTTGAAAAAAAACTTGAAGGCCTGCCATATGATAAGGATTATAAGCAAAACCCCAAACATTTTCTTTCCTACTTGCATCAATCTTTATAAAACGAGTTAGAGAGTCAAAAGTATGAGATATTTTTTTTGGCAACCCTGTTGTACCTGACGTAAATAATGTAATTTTCCAAGAATCTTTATTAGATTTTATTTTATTTTGAATTTCTTCAAAAGTAATTTCATCTATAAGTTTAATTTCTTGTTCTTCCATTAATGAACTATTATTACCTAATAATTTATAGATTTCATCAGTTGAAAAATCACTATCTAAAAGCACTATCTCTTCTCCAATTATTAATGAAATTAAGATATGTTTAAAAATAGAGTAATAAGAATCACTTTTACAATATTTATTATAGCTTCTAGTTGATGACAAGTCTGTAAATAATTCATCATATCTAAAAGAAACTCCTTCAATAACATCTACATAAAAAAGATTATTCATATATTTTACTTAATATATCACCAACTGTTTCTACATTACCATTTTCAAAAATATCCACATCGTGTTCTGCTTCAATCCTTACTGTTAATTCTGCTAAATCAAGTGAGTCAAGACCACAATCATTTCTCAAATTTGATGATTTTGAAATTTCTGAAACAGCTAATTTATCTCTATTATCGAGAACAACGTTAATTATTTTTAATAATTCATTCATATTATTATTTATTTTTTATTATTTATTATTTTTTATTTTTTATTCAAATCTTTAATTAGACTTTTAAAGCTATATTGTTTTAATTTATTTACATATTTATATGAAAAATATCTGATTTTATTTAATTTTAAATTATATTTTTCAAATGAATTTAAACATTCTTTTTGAGAGGATAATCTATTCTTAAGTGAATAAGTGCTCAGGCCACCATTTCGCATTTTAATAGTATGAGTTGAAAGATACACTGAAGAAATATTATTGACTTCGAAAGCTCTTAACATAAAGTCATAGTCAGCAGCAATTTTAAAAGTTGTGTCAAAATTTCCTAAATTATCATAAATTTTTTTTTTTACAAAAAAAGATGGATGCGGAGGGTGCCATCCCTTGAAGAAATCACCTTTTTTGAAATTCTTATAAGTACAATTCCTAATTATTTTATTAGTATTAATAGGATCAACTATGTAAAGGTCTGAATAAATTGAATCTACATTTTGTGACTTGATGGTTTTAACTACTAATTCAATTACTTCTGAATCAATATAAAAGTCATCAGAATTAAGAATATTAACTAGTTCTCCAGTAACATTATTTATTCCTTTATTAATAGCATAATACAAACCTTTATCAGGTTCTGAAACCCATTTTAACCTTCCTTTAAAAAACGGTTCATATTCTTTTAAAATATTAACCGTTCCGTCTGTTGAACCACCATCGACAATAAGGTATTCGATATTAGTATATTTTTGTGATAAAACAGACTTTATTGTGTCTCGGATAGTTTTTTCACTATTATATGATACTGTTATTATAGAAACTTTCATTATTGAAATTAGTTTGTAATAAAGTTAATAAACGCTTTTTTAAACTCAAAATAATCTTTTTCAAAACCGGTAAGCAAAGCATCACATCTTAAATTGAATTTAACTTGATTAAATTCAGTTATATATTTTGATAACTTTATTTCAATATCATCGCAATCATTAACTGCAATACCTAAATTATGTTTTTCAACAAGGTCTCCTTGCATACTGTTTTTTGTAACAATCATTGGTCTTTTATAGATTAATGAATTGTAAAATCTATTTGACAAAGCTGTTTCATGTGATAATATCTTAGGGTAATAAATGTTAATAAAAGATGAATCTATATAAAATTTAGGTTCATCTTTTTTATCATAATAGCCAGAGAATGAAACGTTTTTTATTTTACTTGAATTACAATAATTTTTCAGTGCTTTTTCAGCAATACCACTTCCAACAAATTCTAAAAAAAAAGAATCATTGTTTTTTATTTTTTTAATCAACTCTAAATTTTGATCATAATCCCTTATTCCACCAATGGTTGAGATTTTAATCACTTTTTTTGAATTTGAAAAAAGTTCAACATTATTTTTAATTTCTTTTTTTAAAGTTTTGATGTCAAAGTTATGGCTCAAAATATATTTATATCCTTTTGGTAAAACCCTTTTAAAACCATCTGAAGAAATACAAATCATTGAGGATATACTTAGTAACTTATTAAATCTTTTAGGGAGTAATTGTTCGATAGATAAATCTCTGTAATCAAAAAGTAGATTGTTTTTAAAACTCCTTTTTAAAAATTTGTAAAGAAAAAGTCCTATTTGCGGACCAAAAATAATTAATTTGTCGTAATTATTAGTTTTTACTTGTGCTTTAACAAATTTAGTAAACATTAAAAAATCAATTATCTTTTTTAATCTGTTTGACTTAAGTGGAGACTTTCTTTTGAACACAATATGACCTTTTTCTCCAACTGACTCTCTGTCCCAAGAAATAACGTCGTACTCAATATTATTGTCCTCTAAAATATTAATATATATATTTATATATGGAGCAAAATAAAAATTAGTGGGTAAAATTAATCCAATTTTCATATTATAATTTCATTAAAACATCAATAATTCTACTACAAGCTTTTCCATCGCCGTAAGGATTTATAGATTTACTCATCTCTTGCCAATAAAGGTCGTTATCTAAAAGACGGCTAACCTCATCCACAATTTTATCATAATTAGTACCTACCAGTTTAACAGTTCCCGCATCAATGGCCTCTGGTCTTTCAGTTGTATCTCTCATAACTAAAACAGGCTTACCAAGCCCAGGGGCTTCTTCTTGAATTCCCCCACTATCAGTTAGTATTATATGACTATTGTCTAAAAGATAAATGAATGGAAAATATTCTAAGGGTTCAATAAAAAACATATTACTTAATTTATTTTCACCAAAAATTGTTTGTATTGGTTTTCTAACATTTGGATTTAAATGCATAGGATATACAAAATCTACATTTTTATACTTTTCTGTTAATGTCTTAATTGCTTTACAAATATTAATAAATCCTTCACCAAAGTTCTCTCTTCGATGACCTGTTATCAAAACTATTCTATTGTTTTTATCTGATTGATTAATATCATAACCATTTTCTTTGATCTGACTGATTAATTTTAGATTTAGTTTATTGTCAGTTTTTATTTTTTTTACAACTATATTAAGTGCATCTATTACTGTATTTCCAGTAACATAAATATTAGATTCGTTAATGCCCTCGTTGATAAGGTTATGCTTACTAAGGGAGGTTGGTGAAAAATGTAAATTAGCTAGTCGAGCAGTAAGCAAACGGTTCATTTCTTCAGGAAAAGGGCTATATATATTGTGTGTTCTCAGTCCTGCCTCAACATGGCCAACTTGAATCCTTTGATAAAATGCTGCAAGGGCTGTTGCACTTGAAGTCGTTGTATCACCATGCACTAAAACTATGTCAGGCTTTACTTTTTCTAAAACAGTCTTCATTCCAGCCAAGACATTAATTGTTACATCATATAAATCTTGACCTTGTTTCATAATCTTTAAATCAAAGTCTACTTTGATTTCAAATAATGAAAGAACTTGGTGTAACATTTCTCTGTGTTGTCCGGTTACACAAACAGTTATATCAAAAAATTCTGAATTGTTCTTTAATTCTTTAACAAGGGGTGCCATTTTTATCGCTTCAGGACGCGTCCCGAAAACTAACATTATTTTTTTCATAGTATTATTGATTCGTTTTACTTATAATTTTATGATCAGAATCGATTATTTTTAAAATTAGTAAACAGAGTAAGAATTGTTCTTTTGAAACATAAAAAACTAAAATGAGTAGTAAAAAACCAATTACTGAATACTTACTTTTATTAGTATATGATTTGTAAAGAATCGTAATATAATAAATCAAACCAATGATTCCACTTTTTAGTACAACTTCATAAATAGGAAGATGCATTTTATGATAATCATTTCTAGTTAGATCAATTATATTGTATCCAGATGTTCCTGCCCATTGGCTTAAGTAACCAAATATATCAGGAATACCTCCACCCAAACCTTTTCCAAATATTAAGTTAATTGGGGTATCAATTAGGTGATAAATAGTAGTTTTTGCTTCGGCTATAAGATTCCCAATACTGGTGTATGAATTGGCTAATATTTCAAAGTCTATAAAATTAAATATTTCTAGAGATTGAGCCAACTTAAAACTAATAACACTTCCTTCAAAATACTCATACAAAGAACCAAAAATAATGTTGTAGAAAATAGTAATAACCACAACTGATATAATAATTGGGATTCTTAAATATTTACGATAGGTTATAAGCCATAGTAAAAACAAGAATAACATTATAAATGTTTTTCCTGCTATAAAGTATTCATTTAAAACAAAAAGTGTGAAAAAAGATATTAAAAGAATAAAAGCTTGAAACCTTGAATATAATTCTCTGGACATGATCAAAGCAACTGGAAGAATAAAATATAAACTATTTTGCAAAGTGAAATATTCACCTGCGTAAGTTGACTTTATATCTAATAATGAAGAAATCAAAACCATAAATACTGAAAGTGCTATAGTGTACTTAAGCATTATTTTAGCAGACCTCAATTTGATGTTTGAAATAAAAAAAATGTAGAGGATGCCTGGTAAATAAGTCATAAAATCAGTTAAAAAATTATCTAAATAATTTATAGAAAAAATAACGGAAATTATTCCAATTAAAAAAGAGTATGCAAAAAATAAAACAAAGAATTTATAGTAACTATTTAAAGCTAACTGAATCTTTATTTTTTTCTTAAATAATAATAAAATAAATACAAAAAATGAGAATAGTATATTTAAGGAAAAACCACCAATCCTGATACTATAAAAGTTATATGATAAACTAACTTCCTCATAATTCGCTAAACCTATGGTTAAAAGGCAAAAGGACACAAAGTACATTAAGCCTAATTCTAAATTTATTATAAGTATTACAGCAACAAACAAATACTCTAAAATTGAAAAAAATAATTGAATATTATAGTTAGTTGACCCAAATAACAATACTTCTATTATTACAAATATTAATAAAATTGTGAAACTGTAATTTTTTGTTGAATTTTCAATCATTATAATATATCAATTGGTATGTTATTGGGTTGAATTAAAATATTAGTGCCAATTCCTGCATTTTTACCACATTCAATATCACTTAATTTATCACCTATTAAAATTGATTTTTTAAAATCTAGGTTAAACTTGTTTTTTGCATCAGTTAACATTTTAGTATTTGGTTTTCTACACAAACATTTTCCGTTAAAATCTGGGTGATGAGGACAATGATAAACATTACTAATAATAATTTCATGTTTTTCAAATTCTTTTAACATCCAAGATGTTAAAATATTATAATCATCCAAAGTGTAATATCCTCTGGCAATACCTGCTTGGTTGGTTACAATAAAAATAAGATATCCTTTACTTTGAAATTTTCGACACAACTCAAATATCCCCTCAATAAAATCAAAGTCTTTTATTTGATGTACATAATTTTTCTCAATATTAATTACACCGTCTCTATCAAGAAATAACGCTTTATTTTTCATTTCAAAATATTTTTATATTGAATGTACTATTTTCTTAAGTGCCCAAATATCTTTTCTTCTACAATACCACATAAAATATGCCCTATTAATATGTGGGATTCCTGAATTCTTGGAGTAGAATTTGATGGAACATGTATACATAAATCAGAATTCACAATTAAACTTTCTTTATTATTTCCAGTTAGTCCAATTGAGAAAACCCCTTTTTCTTTACAAGCCTTTAAAGCTTCTATAATATTGGGGGAATTTCCTGATGTTGATATGCCTATAAAAATATCTCCTTTAACTCCTTGAGCTTCAATTTGTCTTGCGAAAAGCCTATCGTATCCATAATCATTTCCGATAGCTGTTAATATAGATGTATCAGTTGATAAAGCTATAGAAGGGAGGCCGGGTCTATCAAACATAAAACGACTAACAAATTCTCCAGCTATATGTTGAGAATCAGCTGCACTACCTCCGTTTCCCGCTAACATTGTCTTATATTTTTTTTTGTAAGCTTCTGTTATTTTATCAGCAGCTAAACTTATTTTTTGCATTAGCTCTTCATCAGCAAGTATAGCATTTTTAACATTAACGGATTCAGTGATTTGATTTTTTACTAATTGAATATTATTCATAAGTTCTTTTTTTTTATTGTTAACGGATGGTCCAACTTTGTACTCCTTGATTATTATATTTGACTTTAATAAAATATCCTTGAAATAAACTGAGTCTTTCAATTATTTCGTTTTTTCTCAAAGGATCTATAAAAAATAACATAAAACCACCACCTCCTGCACCAGAAATCTTTCCGCAATATGCTCCAGAATCTAATGCTGCATTATATACCTCATCAATCCCTTTATTTGAAATCAGGATTGAGGTTTTCTTTTTTGCTTCCCAAGCTTCCTTGAAGGTGTCATATAAAATTTTAAAATTTCCTTTTAAAATTGCCTCTTTTGTAGTTAGAGTCATTTGTTTAATTTCATGCATTGCTTTTAAACGATCATTATTGCTTAAACTTTCTGACTGGTGTTTTATAATTTTAGACGAGGATCTAGAAACACCAGTAAAAAATAATAGCGTAGAAATCTCCAACTCATTAATAATATCTGTTTTAATTCTTAATGGATTTACTATAACATTATTGTTCTTATTAAATTCCATAAAATTAAAACCCCCAA
>MDTF01002065.1_pt1 | contig 11485 bp, 6 predicted proteins | sample 811191 | NCBI WGS metagenome assembly MDTF01 (sample SAMN05326649, study PRJNA326480) | marine metagenome | isolation source: seawater | place: Southern Ocean | collected 2011
CTAGAGGTTCGAGATAGTCTTCCTCGCCTAGTTTGCCATTCAGACCTCTGAGCATGGATTTAATAGTAAATTGTTGCTTCACAATATTGATTACTCCTATTAGTTATAAGATACTCTTAATTAAACTAATGCTCAATTTATTTCATGAATATTCTTTTTTTGTGTGTCGCTAACTCAGCTAGAAGCCAAATAGCTGAAGGTTTAGCAAAGGCAATGCTTGATAATAAGCACAATATACAAAGCGCAGGTTCTAAGCCATCGGGGATAGTTCATCCTGCAGCCAAAGAAACGTTGAGTGATATGGGTATTAATATTACATCACATAAATCTAAAGCAATTGAAGATCTCGAGGAAGACTTCCTTAAAGATTTGGATTATGTAGTAACCTTATGCAATGAAGAGATTTGTCCAATTATAAAGACTAAGGCCGTTTCCCTTCGTTGGTTAAATGAAGACCCAGCTAATAATATTTTTAATGATGCCCAGATAAAAATAGCATTTAAAAAAACAAGAAATAATATATATCAACTTTTAAAAAAATTTATGATGGACAATGCATTATGAAATATTCCTTTATAGATCTTTTTGCTGGAATAGGCGGAATGAGGCTCGGCTTTGAAGGTGCCTGTGAAGAGCTGGGGTACAAGTCTGACTGTATATTTAGCTCAGAGTGGGATGTAAAATGTCAAGATACTTACGAGAGTAACTTTAATGAAAGGCCTGATGGTGATATATCTTATATCGTTGATCACGAACTTCATAAAATAAAAAAACATGACGTTTTGATGGCAGGCTTTCCATGTCAGCCATTTTCTAATGCGGGCTTAAAAAAAGGTTTTAATGATATTCGAGGTACTTTATTTCATGATATAGCCGTGGTCTTAAAAGAGAAAAGGCCAAAGGCATTCCTATTAGAGAATGTTAAAGGCTTAAGATCTCATGACAAGGGAAATACTCTTAGTACTATTTTGAGGGTTTTAAGAGAAGATCTAGGTTACTTTGTACCTGATCCTGAAGTTCTTAATACTAAAGATTTTGGCTTGCCACAAAATCGACAAAGAATATTTATAGTTGGGTTCTTAAAAGAAAATAACTTTCTATTTCCAGAACCTCTTGGTATAAAAACTAGAGTTTCTCAAATTCTAAACCCAGGAAGACCTCCAGAGAAATATATCATTTCGCAAAAGCTGTGGGATAGCCATGTAGCCAGAAGAAAAAAAAATGAAGAAAGTATTCCAAAGAAAGGTTTTGGCTATAAATCTGTCACATCTGATGATCCTTACACAAGTACATTATCAGCAAGGTATTACAAGGATGGAGCTGAAATTCTTATAAAGAGAAGGGGCGAGTCTATAAAGACACCACCTAGAAAAATTAGTCCTGATGAAGCCAGACAACTACAGGGCTTCCCTAAATATTTTATAATTAATAAAAGCGATGTTCAGGCCTACAAGCAGTTCGGAAATGCTGTATCAGTTCCTGTTATAAAAGAAATAGTAAAAAAGATATTAATTAATATATAGCCTAGGATTTGTATAAAGTAGTTATAAATTTTATGCTTATATTTGAACATCATAAATAATTATGGAATTAAAAAGAAGTCAGCTTATTGTTAACTCATAATTGACCTCGTTGTCTATTACCACTCCTGGTTTATACTTTTCAACTAGAGCTGAGGTTTTTAGGAAATATGAAGATTTTAAGGGCTTTGCTAAAGAGGATGTTTCGCAGATGAACAAACATTTATTAGCAGAGATGACTCCATCTCTTCTTTCAATGCTTTATTTGTCATAAGTCTTGGAGATAGCATACTTAACTTCTATTACATTAATTTCTTTAATTATCCTACTCTAAGCTAGATAAAAAATTTAGCTTTTAGGCAAGTCTCGATAATAATTCTTCGTACATATCTTCTTTAGTAATTATTGCTAAATATGAAATTGCTCTAGAGATCCCAATATAAAAATCTTGATCCTGTGCATCTTCAAGATTATCAACGACTAAGATTACACAGTCTGACTCAAGGCCTTTAAAATCCCTAATGGTACTTAAGAATATAGAATTAGAAAATTTTATATCTTTATTTATATCATATCTCTCATCTGATAGCTGAAGAATTTGCTCATGAATATTAGCATTTGCAAGTATGGTTATAGATTTTGATTTTATAGATTGTATAAAAATTAATTCATTAATCTTTGCACTTAAAGAGCCATGTATATCTTTTGATTTTATAATATCAACTTCTGATGAATAGGGCCCTGATATATTAACTCCATGACCTTTGCCGTTATAGAATACGATACTTTGATTGGCAATCTGGCTAGAGTTTCTTAATACATCCTTAAGCCTGAATGATTCAGATAAGTTAGAAATTTCAGGTTTTTTGGTCTTCCATATATTTTGGTTTGAATCTCCAAATATCCAAATTACAGTATTTAAATCAATGATTTCATTAATCAGCAGCCACCATGAGTCTTCAAAATCTTGAGATTCATCAATAACTATAAAATCATATTTATCTATATCTTCTGAAATATCAAATGCCTTATTTATAATAAATTCTCTTAACTTTTGTGTGTATCCAGTCTTTGATAATTCCTTATCAATATAATTATTTTGATTTTCAGTAAAGTAAGTTTTTGCAATATTTAAAATAAAGCCATCAAAAGTAAATATTTTTTCATGTAAATTATTATCGTCGTTTTTGAAACTAGATTTTATTTTGTAAGACAGGTTTTTACCTCTACAGATAAATGCAGATAAGTTAACCTTACTTGATTCAAGTTCAAATTTTTTCAACGCAATGGATGTCTTTCCTGATCCAGCCGGACCCTCAACCCATAGCCTATTCCACTTACCAACACTTTGATTAATTAGATCTTGTTGATTCTCGGTTAAAAGCTCGATTTTAAAGTTATTAATTTTTACTTTTTGATGAAGAAGAGGTTCAAAATCTAGCGGCTTTGTAAGCATTTCATGGAAAAGATCTTGGCCACTTTCCCCTAAGCTGTCATAAGTTATATGCTTCTGACCAACTGGCTTATAATCAAAAAATTGGTCTACTAATTTATGGATATTTGTTATATCTTCAGAAAATCCAAATTGTTTAATATTAGCAAAGAGACCCAAATCCTTTCCAGACTGGTTCGACGAATCCGGTAGGATGACATAATGGCCATAAAAAACTCTTGGAGCCATTTTATGAGGATTTTTTTTCTTCCATCTTTTTTTCCATTCCCTAATAATAATATGCTTACTTTTAAGCGCTTGCTGAATTGGATTTTTAATTTCTATGGTATTGTTTGTATACCAATTACCTTGATCATCTTTAGAAATAAACCCTCCTTTAACTTCAATAAAAATTACACCTAAAGTAGTATCAGTGATTATAAAATCACATTCGCCATCCCATTGAGCATCTCTTTCGCTAACAGTATTGAGCCAATCACAAGAATAGTAAATTTTTGTAGTTGAGTATAATTGTGTATTTTTTAAGGCATTAAATACTAAAACCTCAGCCCGTCTTCTTTGATCCTTGATAATAGAATCATCAAGCACATTAGGATATATTAATGACATTACGTATGAACATTGTAAATATGTAAGAATTGCTCAACCATTACACGAGATAATCTTGAATTAAAATTTTCACATGTTGTTTCTGGAAGTAATAAACATGAGTGGCATATTGATCCATTTTGATCTTCTGATTCAGAAAGAGTTCCATGAGCACACAATGGATCATTTGAGCATTTGGCGGCATTTAAGTAGCTGTGTTTAAAAATTTTACTCATTCTTTCAGGCTTGGCAAGTCTCGATAGGCCTCCTAATGTGCCTTCTGAATCTGAAGCGGAGGTATATATTAATATTCCGCATTGATTCTCTCCTGCATAGACTCTTTCCCTAATTGAAGACAATGAATACCCAGCTTCTATACTTGCACCTTTCATTACAATATGACTAAGAGAGTGAAGAAAAACATATTTTTTATCAATATCAGAGAGATCTGCTTTAATTTTTTTGAAATCTTTTATAGCCTGAGGATCATTCTTTATAAAATTATAAATTAGCTCAAGATCAAACTCTATGAATAACCCTTCACCAAATACCTCAGTTGCTGGAAGCCAGTTATTTTCGTCATAAAGAACATCTTTTCCAATTCCTGTTTGAGCATTTAGTCCATTAAGACGTTTAAATCCAATCAAAGCCCTAACTTCTCTTAATTTTGTAATCTCCGATACCTGTTTAACAAACTGCAAGATATTATCAGGAACGACCTTAGGCCTTAATTTAAAGTGCTCTAGATCAATTGAGCTTATATTATTAGTTAGCGCTTTATATTCATCTATCTTTAGGTCAACGTTAGACTTCTTGTCATTATCTAGCTCGGTCTCAACTTTTTCATGAAGTTCCTCTGCTGTAAATTGAGTTTTACACTCAGGATTTATATCTTCTAAGTTAAATTCAATATACCTAAGCCTATCTTCTGAGGATGTTCTTGAAATAATTCTTATCCACCAATCATTATGCTGTAATTGCATCGCAGTCCTATCATCCCAAGGTGGGACATAAATGGCCGTCATAGGTATTGGTTGCCATAAAGTTTTACTATTTCTTTGTTGTGCTTTTAATGGAGCATTGCATTCATTATCGATATCGGCGTTCTCATCAACCTTCCAGGGTTTTCTGCCAGTGCATTTCATAAACCTCAGCCCATCTTTTGAAAAGATTCCAGCTAGACTAGTCCAGCCTTCGCATTCCTTGCATGTTAAAATTAAACTGGACAGACCAAGGCCTTTTCTTTGATGAAGTGCCATATTTTTGTGATTGCAAGAGTTGTCAATCGGCTCATTCTTCTTTTTAGGGTGTTTTCCATTATGTCTCAACCATTGAGCATACGGGAATTCATCAATATGACCATTTTGACAAGCAGTAACAAATCTTGAAGGAAGAACGTAGGAATGATTTCTATGATTTGGGGTGCATTCTGAATTCGCACACCATCTTCTAACTGATTTGTCTTCTACCTCCCAGTCGTCGAGATGTTTAATAGATCTACACTTTCTGCACATCATCATTCTTGGAAATATTGCACCAACTAAATTAGCTTTGTTATGATCGCCAGTCTCATACCCGCTTCTTTTATTTTGAACTTCAACTGGAGCTAATTTAAATTTATCAATCTTGATATCATATTTTTCTTTAATCGATTTAGATAATCTGCTATCAATGATTGTTTGCTTTTTGGCAACAGCTCCTTCTCCAGTTGACTCATAGGCCCAGCTTTTTGGATCTCCCATAATTATTGAAATTGATGCATTACCACTTTTCAAGTTCATGATGGAACCAGGCCCGTATGTCATTACAATTTGACTTCTTCTAACTTCTCCAACATCCTTTTGTGACATAAGTATCCTCTATGCGTCTAAAAATATATGTTTCAATGCTTTGTAAGCTTTTATTCTTACGCTTGGCTCAACCTCTCTAGCGCTATTAGGCGCTGGAAATGCTATATCACCTTCAAAGTCTGAAGCTTTCTTTGCAACTTGAGCCTCTGCAGATATTAATAACGAATTTAGTTCATCCATGTCATTTGAAAGATATTTTATATTTGGCCCTCTTTGAATCCATCTATCAATAATTTTATCAATCTCTTCTTCAGCCTCCTTGGCTTCCAATGGGTCCAAATAATTTATTTTATTTAAAATAATTGGTTTGACATTTTTTTCAATAAACTTTTTATCACTAACTGTGATTGCAAAATTATCTTTTGTTCTATTTAATTTTTTTAGCGCAAGAGAGGTTACTAATGCAGGAAATATTTTTTGCCTAGCCCTTGCAGAAAATGGTGTTACACCTGTAGATTCTACAAATCTATATAAACTGTTGTGCCAGTTTATAAACGTTTCATAATAAGACTTATCCCTTGGCTTATAGTTATTAAAAAGAGTAATTACTAATCCAGGTATTTTACCTCTACCTACTCTGGAAGTAGCCTGAATATATTCTGCAATAGATTTTGGCTGACCATCAACCACCATCAAGCCCAGTCTTGATATATCTAATCCAACACTAATCATCACACTAGCAAGCAGGATAGAGATACTCCCATCTTGATTAAAATCTTTTGATAATCTATCCATGATATCTCTAAGCTCATCTTGTGAGTTTGCACTAGTTAACTCCTCTGGGATTTCATAGTCATATTGATTTTCATTATGCTTTTCTGAAAGCGCCTCAATAGTTGCAACAGTATCATCCTGAAGTGAAACTTTTGAACCGCTTAGAACTCTTAAGGTATTGAAATAAGCAACTATAGTTGAGTAGGGGTCAATTTCATCATCTTTAAAACTGTTAAGATTTTTATCTTTAAGACTCTGTAAAAGTATTCCACATAGCGCTTGAAGCATATAGGTAGATGTAGAACTACCTGAAGTTATACCTAGATATATCCTGCCAGTGCTATCAAAGTCTGTCTGTGCAAAAAATGAATCATCAGCCGAGGAAATATTTACAGGGAATTGTAAACATGGCTTTGAGTAGAGACTCTTGATCTGCTCTTCAGCTCTTTGGATTGTTGCAGTAGATCCGACTACTTTTGGAGTATGTTTTTTTTCTGATGTATATTCCTCAATTAAAATCTCTATTAATGCAGATATTGAACCAAGAGGGCCAGATATTAAATGTAACTCATCTTGTATTATTAAATCAGGCTTCCTAGAATTAGTACTTACAGCAAATATTTTTTGAGCGTCTTCTGGCCTTTTTATTATTTGAACAAACTTATCTATCGTACCAACAATTGCTGAAGGAGGGTTTTCATATATTTGCTCATCAATTACCATAATCGGAAAATGTTTTATTGTCCTAGAAAGAACACAAGTACTATTTTTATCTAGCACCACGGGCCTGTAATCTCCTGGTCTTTTATCTGAATGCCACTCCAAATTTTGCTGGCAGCATGGACATTGAGTCATAACTGCAAGATTTTTTCTTTTATAATCTACATTATCTGCACCATTACTTAATTCAGAGAATGAATTTGGAGTTGAGTCTTTTCCAACCCACATTCCAATAGAGAAAGAGTCTTTTTCTTTAGGACTAATTCCTTTATTTTTTAAGTGAGTTCTTCTAACTTGTTCACAAGCAAGGATAGTTCCGGCCATTCTTTTAAACTGATCAATAGTAAGAGCGCGCATCGTATATCTTGAAATAATAGCTAAGCCATCTTCTTCACTCAAGGATCCTTTTTCTAGTTTTCTAAAAAATAATAGTATGCTCGAAAGAAACAAATAAGCCTCGGTCTTTCCACCACCAGTGGGGAACCATAAAAGATCAACCTCCTCTCTTCCCGGAGATTCTGGAATTAATGTTGATTCAAGAGAAATCAATAAAAAGCCCATCTGAAAAGGCCTCCATACTAAGTTAATATCAGACCATTGATATTGAATAGACAAAGCTTCATTTGCCATTTTAAAAGCCTCTAAAGCATTTTTATTATTTTTTAAAAGATCCACAGACCTTCTCATTCTTTCTATGTGCTTTTTCGCTCTATGTACTTGATCTGTTAAAACTTTATTAAAAGCATCAAAATCTTTATTTTTTTTAATGCTAAAACTAGCCTCCCGTCCAATCCATTCCTCATATTTATCAATAAAATTTATTAATAATTTAACAATTGACTCGCTAGGCTCTTTTGAAAGAAATACTGCATCTAAATTAACTTCCTTTAATGATTCATGACCTGAGGATGTCATGTCTGGTACAAAATATTCTGGAAACCATTCCGTCCTTATTATCAAATTTGTATTTTCATCAGACCAAGCTGCAGAGCAGCCATGACCTATAGCATAGGTTTTTTTATCTCTATATAAAAAATCATTAGTATTGTCCTCAGCAAGAGGGTTTAGAAAGCGAGGTATTGATATAATTTCACCATTAATAGCCTTAAGAGAAAATCCAAATTGGAAGAATATCTTTTCCTGTCTTGACCTAAATGAATCTTCATCACTAACCTTATTTTCATTAACCGCAAAAACTGAAATCGCAATACTCTTCTTTTTATCTTCTTGGTAAACTCTTGTTTTGTAATAAAAAGTTAAACCTTTGTGCAGACCGCTTGCTTGAGTAATTTCCCCATCAGAATCAATTACTCCAATAGAAAAAATACATGGATTGTTATCATTTGTTATCTGTCTTCTATTCCATAATTCATCAACTTCATTATATGAGTAGACACCAAAATTATAAGTCAACGACAGCTGAAGCTTGCCATCAACTCCTGAGCAATAAAAAGTTAGCCCGCTTGAAAAAATTCTACTTTTAGGAGCATTTGTCTCTTCATGATGAGAATTAGATATATCCTTTCCACTATTTTCCTCCACTAGCTCATCTAAAACATCTTGATCTGGCTCTTCATTTTGTGGATATATTTTCCCAGAAAAATATTCTTTATCTGGTCCATCGTTAGAGTAATCAATGACCTCATTCTCACCATCAAAGGGCCCTAGCAAGTCCTTCTTCAATCTATTTAATATTATTTCTCTAGGACTATTCATTTTATAAGCTTTCTGAGTAATGTTTTAAAGAAAATCTACTGCTTCCATATATAACTGGATAAAGAAAGGTTCCAGCTTCGATAAAAGGAGTAAAGTAATTACTTTCTTCTTCTTCTTGAAATGCATCTTTATCAATAACGTAAGAGGCAATATCTAGAATGCTTAGATTATCTAAAAACATAGGCTCTATAAGTTTTGAATTTTTTAAATAGGTATATGAAATTGTCCTTATATTATTCATCACTTGAGATGAAAAATTTCCCATTTTAAAAATTTGATCATCACATTTTGCAGATATATGGAATTCGTTCTCTATAAAGTGCAATCTACTAGCATCGCATTTAATAATTTTATTTCCTAGGTAGATATCTTTTAAAAATTTTTGTGTCTTTAAGGCATCTTTATAGCTAATATGCTTGTTAGATATCATCGACATTGGATCGAAGTCATTTTTCAGTCCAACTTCCATTAGATATACTGGAACTTGGGTTGCCTTATCCGACTCTTTTTTATTTATAAGTCTGTAGTATCTTCTTAAGATCTGCCGACCATCATTATTGTCTATCTCTTTGTTTGGAAAGATAACATTGTATCTTTTCCTTTTTTCGTTTGAGACTTGAAGATTTTTTTGAGCACGACTAATTCCAACAAACACAACCTTAGACTCATCCTTGTCAATAGTACTGGATTTATCCCAGTTATTTAGAATGACATTCTCTGATTGAGAGCCCTTTGAGGCATGAACTGTGCTTAATTTGGGTCCTCTAAAGCCAAAATCCTCATTCAAGAATTCAAATGGAGGTTTTTTAGAATTAAGAGCCTCAATTAAAAAATTTACAGATATCTCGCCATTATTAGACTTGGCATACTTTAACAAATAATACCAAAGCAAAGTCGGTGAAATTTTAGACGTGTGCCTGGAGGATATGGAAGGTGCAAAAGTTAAAAAATTAGCTTTTTTAACTTCCTCAATACCTTCTGTATGACAATAATTAATAAATTTTGATAACCATGACTTAAGATATCTTGGGTATTTATCTCCTGTAGATTTTAGTCTATAAATTTTATTTACAACATTTAAGTTATATGCAGCATCAACTGCCTCGGAATTTGATCTAAATAAAAATAAGTAATCATCTGCAGCATGTATGTTCATTATATTTTCATCTATAAGATCTAACTGGCCAATAGGAGAGGGGATGTTATCATCCATTACATATATATTTAGCCTCATATCATCTAGCATCTCTTTTAAAAAAATATTATCTGTTCGATGAATTGTGCTTAACTCAATTTCTTTAAAATCCTTCTTATATTTAATATCTATAAGATCCATCAGGCTCTCTTTATCCTCTTCAGTAAGAGGTTTTTTGCCAACCTTCCAAGGATATATCTGCTGACATGGATCGCCAAATATTGAAATACCCGTTTCTTTTGATGATAGTCTTATGAACTCATCACAAACATCTTTTCTTAGACCAACAAGATCTTGAGCCTCATCAATAAAAATATGTTTTAGATCATGCCAATTCTCTAAAAAATCAACACTACCAGTTTTTATTAGTTCTAAAAAATCGCTTATATTTTTTTCGTAACCACCTTTGATCTTATAATCATCTCTAATATTTCTATTAAGATTAAAAGCTTTTGAGTCAATTGTGCTGATATTAAGACCACTAGGAAACTCACCATCCTTGCTATAAAGAAAAATTCTTTCCTGCATCTCCCTTACGGCAGAATTAGTAAAGCTTATTAATAGTATTTCTCTTGGACGTATATTATGGTTATTAATTAGATCGTAAACTTTTGCTGCTATAAGCTCTGTTTTGCCAGCGCCAGGAGGAGCTGGAACAATTACTCTTTCCGATGGCAGACAGTCAAGTACTTTATTTTGTTGATCATTCCATTCAATATGCTCCTTACCTATAGAGATATTTTTACCAATTGATTCCTGAATAAGATGTATTAATGACTCTTCTCTATCATCAAGATTATTATCAGCATCAGCGACCTCATTAAGATGATGTAATAAATCAAAAATAGTTGAAGTATCAGAGTTGTCTAGTATGTAAGAAAAACTTTCCTTAAAAACTGCCAGACATTTCTGGTAATCCGAATCAAGACTATTTGGATGATACTTTAAATCTTTTAGGTTGTGATCTTCATAAAACCTATGAAGAACAATTAGCTCATTGGGATGAACCTCTCCATCAATAGATGTAAGAGCGCACATGCAATAGTACATAGCTTTAGTAATTTCTTGGTCCATTCCCCCCCCAATTAACAGTTTTTAATTAAAACATATATTGATGATCCAAGTAAAATAACAATTTATTTCTTTTTTTAGTCTCAATTTATAAGTTTACGAAATATAAATTACAAGGTCTTGCCACTAATAAATTATTACTATATATTTGTACAGTACTTAATTTTTTTAGAAAAGTACTTTTTTGGACTACTGAATGATATTTTTTAACAAAAACCTCGAACACGATAGAAACTTTTTAAAACTACAAACTCAACTCAATTACTCGTTCTGGATAGCATGTGATGTTGATACTTATTATCAAAACTCAAAATCTAATATTAATAGCTTTGAGTATGCAAAGCTGCAAAAGCAACATAATTTAGCCTTAGATATATTTAATAATATTGATATAGATAAGTTCTATATCGGCCCTGAACATAAAAGGTGTTTAGAGGCTCTCAAGATATTTGTGAAAAGTGGATTAAGTGATTTTTATTTTTCTGGTAGAAAAAAATTTAAAGACTCTGAATCAGAAGAAATAAATCTATTATATTTAATCAATATTGAAAAAGAATTTCGTAGTGTTTATCTTAACTACCTTCATCCAAAAGAAGCCGAAGGCTATATTATGAAATCTTATGCCTTTTTCGAAAAAGGTGTGGAGGCCATTATGCAG
>MDTF01007894.1_pt1 | contig 11485 bp, 9 predicted proteins | sample 811191 | NCBI WGS metagenome assembly MDTF01 (sample SAMN05326649, study PRJNA326480) | marine metagenome | isolation source: seawater | place: Southern Ocean | collected 2011
CAAGCTGAATAAAGGATTCTATTTCAGGGCCTGCCGGTCGATTTTCGCCCTGTAAACGGGCACGGATGTCTTTGAGAGTATGCTGGCGGTCAGGGAGATCACCATCCGCTAAGTCGTCGACAAAGCGACAGAACTGGTAGAGTCTTGCCGCACGGTCTGCCAGTTTAGGTCCGAGAAATAGACTAGCCCAATAAAACGATTTGCCATGGTGTGCAAGAACCTGTTTGGCTAGCGGTGATATAGGCAGCGAAGGTTCTGTCATCTATCCTCCCGAGCCCACCTCAACACCAGTTAGCAGTTCCTCGACTACTTTAGCAGAACTAACAACTCCGGGCAGACCGGCACCTGGATGAGTACCTGCGCCTACAAAGTAAAGATTGGATATCGCACTATCACGGTTGTGAAAGCGAAACCAAGCAGACTGAGTCAGTCGTGGCTCAATAGAAAAACCGGCGCCATGCATAGACCGATAGTCTCGGGCAAAATCCTCTGGAGTCATCCAAAAAACCTCATCAATTACTGATGATAGGTCTGGCAGTATCGTCTCTTCTAAAGAGCTAACAATTCTGTCCCGCAAGATTGGAGCCTCTTTTTCCCAGTCCACATCGCCTTGCAAGTTCGGCACTGGGCAAAGCACATAAAAAGATTCGCAATCTTTTGGAGCAAAGCTCTTATCTGTCGCCGTGGGCCGATGCACATATAAGCTAAAGTCTTCACTCATCTGCTTAGCATCAAAAATTTCAGCCAATAGCTCTTTGAACCGCGGCCCCATCCAAATACTATGATGAGCAACCTCAGGGTAGAGTTTTTTTGTGCCAAAATACAGAACAAAGAGGCCCATGCTGTATTGCTTTTTAATTCTCGGTAGGCGTCGTTTGGTCTTAGGTAACAAGTGTTCATAACAGGTTTCTGGATCGCCACCAAAGACAACAATATCTGCATCCATTACCTGGTTGTTGCTAAATCGAACGCCTTTCGCACGCCGGTTTTCTACGATAATTTCGTCGACATCTGCCTCGAGTACAATATTAATGCCCTGGCGTTCCATGAGCGAACCCAATTCCTGCACCAACTTACCGGTGCCGCCCATACAGAAAAACACGCCCCACCGACGCTCAAGATAATGGATCAATGTGTAAATAGCGGTTGTTTTAAAAGGATTGCCGCCCACTAACAATGGATGGATAGAAAACGCTTGGCGGATCAAAGGGTGCTTTAAGTGGCTGTTCACCATCTGTGAAACCGTTCGGTAGCACTTTAGCAGTAACAGCGCAGGAACCTGTTTAACCATGTCCCAAACGCGGGTAAAGGGTCGGTGAACCAACTGCTTAAAACCAACGTCATAGACCTTTTTAGATTTCTCCAATAATTTAAGGTAGCCATCTGCATCATCCGCACTGAAGCGTCGAATTTCTGTGAGTGTATCCTCAACAGAAGCACAATAGTCAAATTGACTACCGTCGGCAAAATGAAAGCGATAAAAAGGGTCAAGCGGGACAAAGTCCAGATGGTCCTCGAGCTTTTCATCGAATAGCTCAAATAGCTCATCAAACAAAAAAGGCGCTGTAATCACGGTAGGTCCGGCATCATGGCGATAGCCTCCGCGCTCAAATACCTGCGCACGACCACCTAGGCTGTCCAAACGTTCCAGCAAGCTGACCTCATGCCCTAAGGCTCTAAGTCTTAATGCTGTGGCTATACCCGCAAAGCCTGCGCCGATAACTACTACTTTTTGATCTGCTGCAGCCGTCGTTGAATTCAAGCAATCTGTCCTTGTTTTTTGATAGATGTTTTCTGCTTTACCGAGTCGACTAAGCCATGAGCGACTGGTTGCAGTTGAACGGGTAACAAATTGACGAGTTGGCCTGCCTGTATTAACCAATAATCAATCGATTGATTAGCCTTTAAAATAACATCACTACAAGCAATACGCCGCTGCCAATGCTCTAGTTGGAGATTATCTCCAGACTGATACCACGCCCTAAAATCGTCTCGCCCCGCTCCTTGCTGAAAAAATAGACTGATAACCAGATTAGGTTTTCGCCCCTCAAGATCGCTAGAGCGACGGCTCGACGGGATAATGTCATCGATATCATTGCGACCCTGATAGGCTAGGGCACAAAGACCGATCAATTTATCAAGACTCTCCAAAGATGCAAGACTACCTGGTATTTTGTCCAAGCCCACGGCCAATCCTGCGCCTTTTATAGGAGCAATCAATAGTGGTGCCGTTTTACTCTTGGCAATTCGTTGCCATTTGTCTAGATCTGCGCATTGACGCTGGGTTATATCAGATATCTGGCCACTAGATGTCTCTTGCATTGCCTGCGCTAAAAGTGCGCTAAGTACACCGCCATAAGTACTGTTTCTTGCCGCCAGCTCAAAGGCCTTAGCAACCATCCAGTCACCGAGACAGAGCGCCATATCCAGTCCGAAGCGCTCGTGAATGCTTTGCTGGCCCCGCCTATGGGTGCTCGAATCGCTAATATCATCATGTAACAAAGAGGCGTTGTGCAGTAGCTCACAGGCTGCTGCCCAATGTAAATTATCTTGCTCGTTTAAACCTAGGGCTGTGCCACTAGAGAGCGCGAGCTGGGCTCTAAAAAACTTTCCTGGGCTCTTAAAATGATACCGAGCAGCCTGAGCTAAACTACTATCCAGATTAGGCATTTCACGCTGGTACAAGGCGTCAAGAGATTCCAACGATTGCACTGTACTAATTTTTGTTGGGGACATGAGTAGTACCCTTATAAAATGTAACCTATAGATGATTACTTATTGTTTTTATTAAGTCGGAAAAAAAGGGCCAGCAACACTGGCCCTTTCACTTACTGCGATACTACCTACTACTCTGAATCAGCTACTGCAGCTGCCCAGATGATCACACCAAACCCGATCTTATTTATAAAGTCGGCTAGGTTATAAACGATGTTTAGCGTTGCTGGATCAGCGCCGCCGCCCATATAACCCATGAAGTATCCGATAGGATAGATAGACCAACCAATCGTCACACAGATAAGCATCCACTTATAGGCGTTCTGAACGTTAACATTTGAAAGCCCAGCATTGATCTGGCTAGCTTCACCCTTGAAGATTTCCCAAACGATGAATCCCCAGCCAAGTATTCCAAGAATAAAGGCCAAAGTAGAACCCATCATTCCTGTCTCACCAGCAAAGCCGAAGCCAAGCATAGCAATTGAGCCGAGTAACAATTTCCAGAATACACGAGCCGGAACTTTCGTTACTGCCGACAGAACCAAGTAGAATTCAACCATCAAAAGAGGCACTGTTAGGAGCCAATCAATGTATCGTAATTCAGTTGGAGACGTTCCTGTAGATACCCATACATCACGCATGTAAAAGTAATGAACTGCGGCTATCAGCGTAACTAAGCCTGATACTGTTAATGATGTCTTCCATTTTCCTGCAACACGATCGCGCTCTATAAAGAAAAAAGCTGTAGCCGCGACAAGCGCCATAGAAATTAACCAGAAAGACATACCGACTGGGTCGGCGGACGTTAAGTTATAACTCATGTAAAACCCCTTACTATTAAAGTACTTTATTTTGTATCAGCCTAACTCCTCCGGAGGATCATCAAGAGATACTCTAATTGCAGCCTTACCCAAATCATGCTTCCGCATAAATTTGAAATGCACAAAAACACTTTTTTTCCTGTGACAATAAACTTAGAAAACAAACGAATCTGATTTTTATACGCATTAAGCCGCAACAGTTATTCGTCCCAGACCCTCTATTGGATTACTTTTTATTAATAAATATATTAATTAATTTATTAATACATTTTCCAAATTCTTTGGGGCAGCATAAGTGTCTAATAACACAACAATTAAATTATTAAAGCCTATGACTAAAATTCAAATAAAATGATTTAATAAAGTTTATAACATCATTTTTTGTATTGCCTTTTACGCACGTCTCATCGTATTCTGCATCTAGCCATATTTCTCCTAAACCTAAAATATTTGAAAATTATGTTCTTACCTATAAATGCTGATTTTATTTTTACTTCAGAAACAACGCCTGCGGTTTCAACAAACCTCAAGCAAAGTATTGATATGGTGTTACCTCTGGTTGGGGTAGCTGACGCTATTAATGTGACTGACTCTCCAAATTCAAAAACAAGATTATCTAGCTTGCTGGTTGCTGCTGGCATTAAAGAGCTGGGCTTAGACGTTATCTTGCAGTTGACCGGAAGAGATAGAAATAGGATAGCGATAGAATCTGAAGTCTTAGGTGCCCTCTCACTGGGCATCAACAAAGTATTGTGTTTAACGGGCGATAAACCGAGCGAAGGCGGCCCTCAGGTTGTCAACGAGCTGGACAGCTCCGGAATAATGAACCTCCTGAATATTATGTCAGACGGCAAGTTATCAGATGGCACAGACATAAAAGAACCCTTACCTGTTTTCCCGGGTGCGGCTGATGACCTGTACTTTCAAAAAAATAATTCTGAAGCCATTGGTTTTTTAAAGAGGAAAATCAGTAATGGTGCTAAATTTGTTCAAACTCAGTATTGTTTTGATGAAGAAATCTGCAAATTTTATTCCGATCTGCTCTTAGCAAATGGAAAAACAGATGACTTAAAAGTGCTTGTTGGCATGGGGCCTTTGAAATCAGCAAAGCAAGCTTTGTGGATGCGCGAAAACCTTTGGGGCGTTAATATTTCAGATAATATTATTTCCAGACTGGACGCCTCCAAGAATGCTAAGAAAGAAGGCTTAATGATTTGTCATGAACTCATCAGTAAACTTATTGATCTTCCCGGTATAGATGGCGTTCATTTAATGGGGCCAAGCTGCGAACATGATTCTGCGGAAATCATAAAACTCTTTCGTTAGATAAAGACCGTGAGTGGACCACTTAATCATAAGATCTTATAAAGAGCCTTTGATAGATCGTTCGCTGTCTTGTATAAATTATTAAGGCTGTGCTGTCGATTGTTGAGAAAAGAAAACCCCAAATTATTATCCAAATCACCAAAGGTCACTTCGCCACCAACACCGGTATGACCAAACATCCGCGGCTTCGACCCAATAGGTGTTAGTGGTGAGTTAACCATATAGCCCAAACCAAAATGGTAGGGTAGCCCAAACAATACGGCATCTGGACCTTTAGAGTGGACGCTAGAGATATGTTCGATGGTCGTGGGGGTCAACAATTTAAAATTATCTCGCTCTCCCCCGTTAGCCATAACACCATAGAGCTTAGCTAGACTGGCAGCGGTTCCATGACCGTTCGCAGCAGGCACCTCCGCCAAACGCCATTCTGCGCTATTCACCTCATCACCTCCATCTAACCCTCGGGCAGCAAATGCAATGCTGTAATCACCACTTTTAACTGCCCCTTTTATTCCTCGCAACGATTTAGATAAAAGCACGTCAGGAACATAAGAAATCAGCTTTAAAACTGAAAGAGTGGATTTGTCATCCAACATCAGAGTGTCTGCACACCGTGACAGGTCAGACTCATCGACACCGATCTTAAAATCAATACCTAAAGGCTTCGCTATTTCTTCACTAAAATAAGTCCCCACTGACCGGCCATCTATCCGGCGAATGACCTCACCCACTAGCCAACCAAATGTTAGGGCGTGGTAACCCTGAGATGCCCCTGGTTCTCTAAAGGGTGCCTGCGCGGCCAACAGGTCAGTAAATTTTTGCCAATTTCTCCACTCATTTGTTGGCAGTTCTTCTTGAAACCCAAACATACCGGCTCGGTGACACAAAAGATCTATGACCTTAGTATCTTGTTTACCATTACACCCATATTCAGGCCAATAGTGAGACACCCTTTGATGAATATCTAGCAGACCTTGCTCTATTAACCTTGCCGCACAGGTTGCAACCACCCCTTTTGTCACCGAAAAAACGTTAACAATCGTATCTTCCTGCCAGAGTTTTGTTTTTGCCTTATCTTGATGGCCGCCCCATAGATCAACGACCATTTCTCCTTGATACTCAATAGCTAAAGACGCACCGACTTCAAAACCCGACTCAATAGCTGATGAAAATATTTTAGCGACCTTGTCAAAACGGGGATCACAGTGCCCGCAAATGCCTGCAGTATTCATTGCTTTTATCCTTATTATTGTTATTGAGCTTAAATCTACTATGCCTGATTAAGCCAACAACTAACGTGATCTTATCTTAGACGACCAACACTAACTAAAATAGCTTAAAAACTATTCAAGCGTTAAAGAAAGAATTTCCCCAGGCTTTGGAGCGGTGAAAAAATCAGACGCTTGCCCACGATCATCCAACGCCTTTTCAAGCTCTTCTGGCGGTGATTTGACCGGCTCATCAGTTAAAATAAATGTACCCCAGTGCATACCAAATGAGCGCGCAACCTGTAAGTCTAAGGCTACCTGAACCGCTTCGCTGGGGTTCACATGCTGCTGTCCCATAAACCATCGCGGCTCATATGCTCCGATAGGAATAAACGCAAAATCAGGTGCGCCCATTTTTTCTCGGGTGGCCACGAAATCTTTCGAGTAACCCGTGTCTCCTGCATGGTAGAGAGACAGCGTTGGGCTCTTCATAAACCAGCCACCCCATAAACTGCCATTACGACCAGCAATGCCACGACCAGACCAGTGTTGAACAGGCGTAAAGGTAAACTCCGTTTTACCCAGGCGGATGTTTTGCCACCACCTGAACTCGTGCACATTTTCAAGTCCTTGGCCTTCCAGCAGGCTTTTATCACCCTGTGGTACCAAAATGGAGAGTTTAGGGTTAGTCTGCTGTAAGGCTTTTAAGCTGGGAAGATCAAGATGGTCGTAGTGATTATGGCTTATGACAACCACGTCAATTGCCGGTAGATCGGCTAGGGGAATAGCCGGTGGAATCATTCGTTTTGGTCCAGCCCAAGGAACGGGGGAGGCCCGATCTGAAAAAATAGGATCAGTGATAATGGTCAAATCGCCATTGTTGACTAAAAAACTGGCATGTCCAATCCAGACTGCGTAATTAGTCGATGAAGAATCAAGGTTTCGCCAATCATCAGACTGCTCTATCTGAACCCTCGGGGGAGACTTTTCCTTGGTCATTCTCCAGCGTATAAATTCACTAAAGGTCTTCTTTGACGCGCTAGAGTCTGTATTAGTGAAGGTTTCAGCTATGGAGCATGACTGTAGTGTGAGTGCAAAAGAAAATGCCCACAGGCGGTAGAGCCATCGATTTAACGACAGTGAGTTAAGACTCCGGTTCACCTTATATCATTATTTTATGATAAGACTCGTATCGAGTGATACGACCTGAACAGACTTGTTGGATTTATCACCACCAGTCCACGACAAAATCACACGATCACCGAAGACCACCATTTGAGGAAGCCCTGCTAGACGAGTGAAACCAATATCTGTCGCCACAACTTCTGGGCCAAAATGGCCGCTGCCATCAAGATATCCTAATCGCAACTCACCTTTGGTTTCTCCTTTAAATGTCATCCAACTCACTATAAAGCCACTATCCTCTGTTCCAGCCAGCCCTACCTGGCCAAGCACAGAATCACCACTACTTATTTCTAAAGCAGGCTTAAAAGTATCAGAGCCTTTCTCAGAAACCGCCAATTTAACCTGACCGTAGCCTTTAGCCTCTGTATACCAAGCAACTGCTGTACGCCCTGCACTTGCTGCGACGGAAGGTCCATTCACCGGACATCCAGCGATAACCCACTCGTCTGATGCAACTGGCTTTGACTCCGACCAGTTTCCATCAACCATTCGAGAGTAATAGATGTCTCTATGCTCGCCCTCAGTGCGGTTTCTAAATACCACAATCGCACCATCGTCTGTCTGAGCTATATCAGTCTGGCAACAATCACAGACTAACCCATCAATTATTTGAGACTCAAAAAGTGTGCCCTCGGCGGTTAGCTTTGTAGAGCGCAAAGTCATACCGGTATCAGACTTCATTGATTGCGGATTATGCTCGGTGTGACTACCGCCAGTCATGTTGCGGCCGTCTAGCCAGACTAGACCGACGTCTTTATCATCTGCAAAAAAACTAACAAATCCATGTTCGGTGTGCGTTCCGTCCAGGTGAGGTGTGAGTGAGTTATTCCAGGTTGTCCCTCCATCAGTAGAGAGTCCGACAACAACATCGTAGGCAAATACGCTAGGATCTGTCATCACTAGCCAATGGGCCGCCCAAAGAGACTCTGACAACTGCACTACTGAGGGGAAATCAGCACGATTAACCAACCAATCGCTACCTCGACTAACCTCTACAGGCTCCGACCATTGGGTTTGATCCCAGCGCGAATACTGCAGCGCAACTGAATCTTCACTGACCTTTATCCAACTCAAAATTGGCACGCCATCAAGATCAAGACTCAAATTAGGGGATACCGACCCCGCTCCTGCCGGCGATGACCAGTCTACGATAACAGCCTCAGGTACCTGTGCTTGATCACTGCAAGAGACGCCGACGATGGCTGTAACCATGAGTAATAAAAAACCAAATAAACGGCTGTGTATAACGCCTAGCACTGATAATTGACGATTCAAGATGAACCCCTTTTTGTTAACGAGTTGACGTAACCTATTTCCATAGACCCTATTGCCTACTATTTCCTAATTAAGGGTCGAGTCAGACACGTTGGTCCGCCCTCGCCTTTCCGACTAACCTCCAACCCTTGGTATGTTAGCACCGAACACCCCGCGCGCTCTAACCCAGTTTTAACGCCGGGAAGGTTTTCCAGCATGACGACTGACCGCGGTGCAATAGCAAGAACATTACAACCCATCGGCAGATATTCCTCCTCGGGCACATCGACAAACCCTACGCCTCTGGCCTTTAGCCAGGCAAGGAATTCCTTTGGCATAAACGACCGATAAATCAACGCTAAATCTTGGTCAAGGGGAGATATAATTGACATCAAATGCAGTACATCATCTGGGTGTTCCGGGTCTGGTAACACAACCACATGGAGATCTACCTCATCTCCCAAAATAGCCTGCAGTTGACTAATCCCTTCTTTGTTTGTCCGTGGCCCTAAGCCCACCGCAGCATGCTGCTCATCTATCCAAATAAAGTCTCCACCTTCGAGAGTGCCAGGCGCTGTAATCTGTCCCGCAACTCTGTGGCCAAGGGCTTCATAAACGGCAACATTTACAGCGGCCTCTGGTGTTCTGCTAGCCCGCCCCATATTGCAAAGAATTAATCCTTTTGGACTGACTAAAACATTATCTCTCGGATAAATACTGTCAATGGTCAGGTTTTCGTGTGCGGGCAAATCAATAACCTCTGCTCCAGACGCCGCTAGGAACTGTCTAAACAGAGCAAATTCTGTACTAGATTTTTTGAAATCTGGCATAGCGTGGAATCGTAACGGAAGCCATTCTTGCGCTAGCTTTTCTTGGCTGACAAAAGCATTTTCGGGATTGCGCACAGCAACCTGAACTAAGTTCGAATATTCGTTAAATTGTGGCATTTATTTAGTCTCTGGAGTCTTCTCGAACGAGGGCATAGAAAGGTATGCCAATCATTATCAGCATAAACGAATAAAATACAATCTCTGTGCCCGCCCCCCATATTGCAAAAAATGAGTACAGAAAGGCTGCGCTTGAAAGCACTATCGCACGATTTCTCTCGGGGCTCGCCCTATCTCGCTTGAGAAAATAAAACTCAGCAACAGCTGAAAAGGCATACGCCATTAAGGTAGACAGCGTCGACAACATTGCCATAAAGGTAAAGGCAGCCACCAAACCTTTGGTGTAGTTTAAACACAGTAAGAGTGTCATAAAACCACCCGACACAAGAAAAGAGAAGATTGGCGTGCCGGACTGGCTTAAGGTTAAAAATTTAACGGGTAAGAGATGATCTTTCGCCGCGGCTAAGGGAACTTGCCCCGCGGTGAGGGTGTTGGCATTTAAACTACCTAATGTTGATATCAGCGCACCTATGGTAACAACAGCGCCACCAACAGGTCCCATTATCTTCGTTGCAGCAACGGCAAAAGGTGCTGTTGATCCGATCAGTTCCTCAGCAGGAACGACCAGTGCAATAGCCAAACTTACCAAGAAGTAAATGATCAGCACTGTAAAAACTGACGCCATCAAGACGCGTGGAATCATTTTATCGGGCTCAGCCATATTATCAGCAGGCACGGTGGCGGTCTCGAGCCCCACAAAAGACCACATAACCAAGGTGGTCACTGTTGCCAATAGTGCTATTGGATGCAACTCTGTAGGATTAAGCGGAGGCAGTACTTCGGGTTCCATATTGGCGAAGCCCAAGACAATCATGAATAGTAGCGGCAATATTTTCAATATGGTTGTCACTACCTGAAAGGTCCCGCTGCCTTCAACGCTACGAATATTGAGCCCAACAACGATCCAAATAAGCGCCATCGAAACTAGCAGCGATAACACACTCGAGTCAGTGATAACCGGCAGGAATACACCTAAGTAACCGACAAAGGCAATGGCTATCCCCGAGGCGGCTGAGATACACGCAATCCAGTATGTCCATGCAACCAAAAAAGCAGCAAAATCGCCCAAACCAGCCTGCACATAGGCATATGGACCACCAATTTTTGGAATTCGTCTAGCCAATCGTGATAAAGAAAGCACAACTAACAGGGTACCAACACCGGCAACCAACCAACCGGCAAGTCCCAACATACCATAGGGCGCAAGTAGAGTCGGCATCATGAAAATACCAGAACCAATAGCGCAGCCGACGGCAATTGACCATCCGCGCCAGAATCCTATTTCGCTACCCGATTCCTTTTTTCCCTCTGTTTGCATGGTTGTGCACTCTTGTTTTTAGCTTACCGTAACAGGGGTGAAGAATAATACAAGCATGGCGCCCCTTGCTAGATAACCTGTCGATGAATACTCTATAAACATAGTATTTCTCACGTCACATTTTTAATCCAGGGACTCTGAAGATTAACCATTAACAAATGTTTACTAGTTTAAACACTTGTTGATTTTTTTAAGTTTACATAACTAGAGTATTACTGCAGTTTTGCCGTTCAAGTCGCTAAAAAGACCATGTTGTATATGGAAATATAAATTATTCGAATTTGCTTTTCTATGCGGTTTTGATGTCTTTAGCCTACATTTTGATGAGTACGCTATAAAAATAATATGTCTTACACCAAACTTTTTAACCCAGGGAACCTAAAGGGTAAAAATCAACAAATTTCTGCTATGTTAAACAGTTATTAAATTATATTAAGTTTACATAAATAGAGTATTACCGTCGTTTGGGGCTTAAATCACTAAAAATAAAATCTTGTATATGGAAATATCAATTATTCGAATTTAATTTTTTATGCAATTTTGAAGTTTATAGTCTACATTTAAGCATAAGGGCTATTTTATGTGGAGAGGGTTACTTCCACTCATGGTCTTTTTGATTAGCTAAAACGAAGTAAACAACAATAATTTATCTAAACGGGGTTTATATCGCATGAAATCATTTCAAAAAATCATCAGTAGTATCGCCATTGG
>MDTF01003173.1_pt1 | contig 11483 bp, 9 predicted proteins | sample 811191 | NCBI WGS metagenome assembly MDTF01 (sample SAMN05326649, study PRJNA326480) | marine metagenome | isolation source: seawater | place: Southern Ocean | collected 2011
CCTATGGATAATCCTCTTCCAAAAGTCATTGGAGAATATCTCACATACGATGACGTATTACTAATACCATCTTTCTCTGAAGTTCTTCCGCGAGATGTTGATATCGAATCTAGGTTTTCAAAAAATATCATCTTAAAAACACCTATAGTAAGCTCGGCTATGGATACCGTTACTGAGGCAGGTCTTGCAATCGCTATGGCACAGGAAGGTGGCATGGGTGTGTTGCACAAAAACATGACCGCAGAAAAGCAGGCGATGGAAGTTCGGAAAGTGAAAAGAGCAGAGTCAGGAATGATTATCGATCCAATTACCTTGAGTAAGGATGCATTTTTATCCGATGCGAAGAGTTTAATGGCTGAATATAGGATTGGAGGAATACCTGTAGTTGACAGTGAGAAAAAGCTAATAGGAATAGTGACTAACAGAGATCTACGTTTTGAAAAAGACGATAATAAAAGGGTGTCTGAAATAATGACATCAGGGTCATTGGTTACTGCCGAAGAGAATACAACTATGGAGGAGGCTGAACTCATTCTTCAGGAAAATAAAATAGAAAAGCTTCCTGTAGTAAACAAGAATGGAGTTTTGATTGGTCTAATCACATATAGAGATATTTCTAAAAAGCGAAATAAGCCTAATTCAAATAAGGATTTGTTTGGACGATTAAGAGTAGCTGCTGCTGTTGGTGTTACTTCGGATATCCTGGACAGGGTAAGACTTCTTGTAGCAGCCAATGCTGACGCTATTGTAATCGACACCGCCCACGGACATACCAAAGGTGTAGTGGATGCATTAAAGAATGTTAAAGCAGAATTTCCTGATTTAGACGTCGTCGTCGGTAACATAGCAACGGCAGAGGCAGCACGTTACCTCGTAGATGCTGGAGCCGATGCCGTGAAAGTAGGAATAGGACCGGGCTCCATATGTACAACGCGTATTGTTGCAGGTGTAGGCGTTCCTCAATTGTCTGCGATCATGATTGTAGCTGAAGCCATAAAGGGAACTGGCGTGCCAGTTATAGCAGATGGAGGGATTAGGTATACTGGTGACATCGTTAAGGCTATTGCTGCGGGAGCAGATTGCGTAATGTTAGGTTCTTTATTAGCTGGAACTAAAGAGGCTCCCGGTGAGTCGATCATACTTGACGGTAGACGTTTTAAGTCTTATCGGGGAATGGGTTCTATTGAAGCCATGGAGTCAGGGTCTAAAGACAGGTACTTTCAGGATGTGGAGGACGATATTAAGAAATTAGTGCCTGAAGGCATCGTAGGTAGAGTCCCTTATAAAGGAGAAGTAAATGAGGTTATGTATCAGTTCATCGGTGGGCTAAGAGCAGGGATGGGATATTGCGGAGCTAAGGATGTAGAAGATCTTAAAGTGAAAGGAACTTTTGTCAGAATTACTGCATCTGGAATTGCGGAGAGTCATCCGCATGACGTAACTATAACCAGAGAAGCTCCTAACTATAGTCGTTAAGGAATATAAATACTTTGTCTCTGAACGAAATCCTCATAACAGCTGTATAAACTCAGAAGTAATTGATAATCTGTTTTCATAAGGATTGACCTCTTGTCCCACGTGCAAAACAATAGCATTTCTTCGATCTGGTTCGATGTTAACCCGGTCAGTTCAAAAAGAGCATTTCGGTTATTGTTTTCTGCTAGCTTAACTCGATAGTTTTCATTTTCTAAAATAGCCTTAAGCTCTCTTAACTGGCGGGGCCTCTTGCCAAATTGATCATATAAAAAATCTATCGGATTCGCTATAGTGGGCTTAATACTCTCTGGAGTCATGATCTCACTCCCACTTGGTCTTTGAGGCTTCTTTACAGGGATCTGCTTTGGTAGATTGCTTGTGAGCTTATAAGCTGTTATTGGCACTTCCTCCAGTAAGAAATTCTGAGGCAGAAGTTCAATTATGGCATTACTATTATTTAATGCTGAGGCATATCGGTATGAAAATCCAGGTTTAGAAAACACCAATGTGTCTCCTTTTTTTGCCTCCAATGAAAAAGAACCCTCCGAGTTCGATGTAGAGGACGATTCATCTCTAACATTAACTATTGTTACATTCGGTACTGGGTCTTTTGATTTATCTTCGAGAATAACTCCTTCAAAGAGAACGGATGACTGACCATTTGACACAAATCCCATCAAAGCAAATGCTATTGTATAAAAACTCTTCACAGATGGGGAAATTACAATAACTATGCCCGACTCAATTCCCGATATTTGCAGTGTAAAAATTTATATATGTCAGACGATAAGAAGATAATATTTTCAATGACGGGAGTCTCTAAAATACTTCCAAACAACAATAAAGCGATCCTAAAGGATATATACCTAAGCTTTTATCATGGGGCGAAAATCGGTATCATCGGATTAAACGGATCAGGTAAATCTACATTGTTGAAGATTATTGCGGGAGTTGAAAAGAATTTTCAAGGAGACGTTGTTTTTGTACAGGGATATACTGTTGGTTATCTGGAGCAGGAGCCTTTACTTGATGAAACTAAAACGGTTAAAGACATTGTTAAAGAGGGAGTTTCTGAAACTGTGGCTCTGTTGGATGAATATAACTCAATTAATGAGCAATTTGGATTGCCTGAGGTTTATGAGAACCCTGATGCGATGGAAAAGTTAATGAATCGCCAATCTCAAGTGCAGGATCGTATTGATGCTACAAATGCTTGGGAGATGGACACTGTGTTATCTCGAGCTATGGATGCTCTCCAGTGCCCTGATGGTGACACCCCGATTTCTGTATTATCAGGAGGGGAGAGAAGACGCGTAGCTCTTTGTCGTCTTTTACTTAAAAATCCAGATGTCTTGCTACTTGACGAGCCGACGAATCACCTTGATGCAGAATCAATTTTATGGTTAGAACATCATTTACAGCAATACAAGGGGACCGTTATCGCTGTAACACATGATCGCTACTTTTTGGATAATGTGGCTGGCTGGATACTAGAATTAGATCGAGGAGAAGGGATTCCATGGAAAGGTAACTATACGGAGTGGCTAGAGCAAAAGACCAAAAGACTACAAACGGAGGAAAAACAGGCTACAAAAAGAAGAAGAACGCTGGAACGAGAACTAGATTGGGTCCGGATGAATCCAAAGGGTCGTCAAGCAAAATCTAAAGCACGTCTTTCTAATTACGATAAACTATTAAGTGAAGAGCAGAAGGACAAAGAGCAAACTTTAGAGATATTTATACCTAATGGTCCACGCTTGGGTCAGAATGTCATTGACGCTGAACACGTTAAAAAGGCATTTGGCGATAAATTATTATATGAAGATTTAAACTTTAAGCTGCCTCCCGCGGGTATAGTCGGTATAGTTGGCCCAAATGGAGCAGGGAAAACAACTATATTTCGAATGATAATGGACCAGCTAGATGCTGATTCGGGGCTCTTTAAAGTAGGTGAAACTGCAAAAATTTCATACGTCGATCAGTCGCATGAAAAAATGGACCCAGAGAAATCTATATATGAAATTATAGGTGATGGCCAAGAGCAGTTTGAAATCGGAAATCAAATAGTTAATTCTCGAGCTTATCTGGCTAGGTTTAATTTTAGTGGAGGAGATCAAAGTAAAAAAATAGGAATCCTATCGGGGGGTGAAAGAAATCGTTTGCATCTGGCAATGGCTCTAAAAGAGGGTGGTAATGTGTTACTTCTTGACGAACCAACTAATGATTTGGACATCAACACTTTGAGAGCTTTAGAAGAGGCTCTTTATAGCTTTGCTGGCTGTGCGGTGATTATTTCTCACGACAGGTGGTTTATGGATCGCGTATGTACTCACATATTGGCTTTTGAAGGTGATTCTCAGGTATACTACTTCGAAGGTTCTTTTTCAGAATATGAAGAGAACAAGAAGAAACGTTTGGGAGGCTCTAGTCTTGAGCCCAAAAAATTTAAATATAAGAAATTAGTCAAATAATGAAACCACAGTCATCCAAAGGAACTCGCGATTTTAATGCCATAGACGTACGACGTCGAAATCATATTATTGGCATTTTAAAAGATGCTTTTGAGACTTTTGCCTTTAATCCGCTTGAAACCCCAAGTTTTGAAAATATTGAAACACTAATGGGGAAATATGGTGAAGAAGGGGATCGGCTTATCTTTAAAATTCTTCGCTCAGGTGATTATATGAAGAATGTTGAAGATTCATCGAATCCAAAGATCAGAGAAATATCAGACAAGGCATTGCGTTATGATTTAACTGTTCCTTTTGCTAGATATGTATCTCAAAATGCTGGTAAGTTGTCTTTTCCTTTTAAAAGGTATCAGATTCAACCTGTTTGGAGGGCGGACAGGCCTCAAAAGGGTAGATTTAGAGAGTTTCTTCAATGCGATGCCGACGTTGTCGGATCATCAAGTCTGTGGCAAGAGGTGGAAATGATAGACCTATATTCTCATGTCTTTGATAAACTTAACCTTTCTGTCAAGATTAATTTGAATAATAGAAAAATACTGTCAGGCATCGCGACAGTATGCGGCGTCGGTAACAGGCTAATTGAATTTACAGTAGCGCTGGATAAGTTGGATAAGATTGGAGAAGTAGGCGTTATAAGCGAACTCAGAGACAAGGGTTTTTCAGAAAAAGAAATCGATGATCTAAAGCCTGCATTACGACCATTGGTCAATTTTGATGATTCAATTTTGTTTTTAAAAGATTGGTTAAATGCTAGTGATGAGGCATTAGAGGGTATCAAAGAACTCGAGTTTATAGTAAAAAACATTAGGAGTCCTGATTTGCTTAGACTAAACATAAGTCTTGCACGTGGCCTCAACTACTATACGGGTTGTATTATTGAGGTTTCCGCAGCAGATGTAGAAATTGGAAGTATTGGTGGGGGAGGAAGATATGATAATCTCACTTCGATGTTTGGTTTAGATGATATATCCGGAGTTGGAATAAGCTTTGGTCTCGACAGAATATTACTATGTTTGGAGGAATTGAACCTGCTTCCCAATGGAATTAATAAATCAGTAAATATTGTTGTGATTCGAACAAGTGAAGATTGTTCTATTTATACGTATGGATGGACCCAAGAATTACGTCAAAATGGTATTTCAGTTGATTACTATCCTGAAGTAGTAAAGCAAAAAAAACAGTACGAATACGCTGAAAAAATTGGCGCTACTTATGTTCTATTGGCGGACGAAGTAGATATGAAACAGGATCATCTTCGAGTTAAGAATTTAAAAACAGGTCACCAAGATGTCGTGAGCAGCAAGAATATTGTTTCATTTTTCCAGAATATAAAGACTATCAATTGATCAAGGATTTGGATATTTTTGGCGTATAACTCTGTTCGTTATGGAATATGCGTCAAGTCCTTGGGAACTGATTAACCCTTTTTGGGTAAGGTCCATAAAGCCATCTTCCTTAGGTTTAATATTTGAAATTACCCTGACTATTTCGGCTTCAATTAATATCGTTCCATTGCTCATTTCATGACTTTTACTTCTCTTAAGTGTAAATTGGATATCTGAATCTAAGAGCATCGGCACTTCAAAGGTTTGATCCATTTCCCATTTTATGTTTAATGAGTCGAGTTCAGAAACTTCTGTAGAGTACTTAGCGCTGCACTGATGAAGTTGTTCTTCTGAAAGAAAAGATGTTGCTGGGATGAAATTAAAATATGGATTCCTTAAAATGTTCCCATAAGTCTGATGATCATTTGTGGGAGGCCGGAACAAAAATCCCCATGTGGGTGGATTGGAACCAATATGAATAATTTGACTAAAAACTCCTGCATTGGCCTTTCCATTAATATTCTTTGAACATAACAATCCGACAGGTTTTAGACCACCAAGTGAGTTGAAAAAAACACCTCTATATCTACCTGACCATTTCTCCCAGACTTTGCTGCTAAATTCCATTCTAATCAATTTCTGATATGTCCCATACCACCATTAATACCGATTGTTTCTCCAGAAATCCATTTTGATTCTAGTAGAAGCATGGCCATTTGAGCAATTTCAATTGGATTTCCGACAGATTTCAATGGGTGTCTTTGCTCACTGGCGATTCTTCGATTTTCATTACCCAATAATTTTTTAGCCATCGGTGTGTCTGTTAGTGATGGAGCAATTATGTTTACTCTCACATTTGGAGCCCATTCAGCAGCTAGAGAACGACCAAGGCCTTCTATGGCGCCTTTGGCCATGGCGACAGAAGAATGAAATGGCATGCCTTGACCAACAGCAACTGTGCTAAATAAAACAACACTTCCCTTGCCAGCGATTAATGACTTCTCAGCCTTTTGAAGAGCCTTTGCTGCATTAAAAGCATTCACCTGAAAATCATGATTAAAGTCCTCAGATTTCATAGATTTAAAAGGTTTTAAGTTGATGCTTCCTGGGCAGAAGACAAATCCACTTAATGCAGAAGGTATATCATCTAATTCTATACTTTCAATATCCATCTCAAGGCTTGTTAGATTTTCGTGTTCAAAATCAGTCTTGTCTCGACTAATTCCAAGTACTTTATATCCGCTCTCCAATAGAGTTTGAGTTAGTGCGTGACCTATGCCGGTTCTGTGACCAACCACCAAAATTGTATGTTCCATATTCTTTTAACACAAGTAATCCTATTTTTGTTGAAAATTACAGTATGAAAAATTCTAATCAACTAGACATTCACTCAAAATGGTCCATTACTGAATGGGATTTAGTTGCTAAAGGCGAGGCAACTATTTATTTCAATGATGATATAAAAAAGAATGTTGTGAATAATCGAAATTCTCTTGAAAAAAGAATCAAAAATGGAGATGTTTTATATGGGGTAAATACTGGTTTTGGTTCATTGTGCACAACTATTGTAACTAATTCCGAACTCCGAGACTTGCAAGTTAATTTGATTAGAAGTCATGCTGCTGGCACTGGGTCATCAGTGTCGCAAGAAATAGTTAGGCTTATGCTTGTAACAAAAATTCGTGCGCTTTCTAAGGGGTATTCAGGTATTCGTTGGGTTGTAATTGAATCTTTATATAATCTGTATAAAAATGATATCCTTCCTGTGATTCCAAGTATGGGGTCTCTTGGTGCTTCTGGAGACTTGGCGCCTTTATCTCATATGGTATTAGTTTTAATGGGTGAGGGCGAAGCTATGTATGAAAATAAAATATATTCCGGTTCTGAAATCCTCCAAAAACTAAACTTAGAACCACTAAAGCTGATGGAGAAAGAAGGGTTGGCGCTTATAAACGGAACACAATTTATGCTTGCTCATGGTTTGTGGGCATCGATCCGGGCTATGCATGTTTCATATTGGTCAGACTTAATTTCCAGTGTGTCAATGATCGGTTTCGATGCATCCAGCGCTCCATTTGATTCTAGAATTCAAACTATACGGAATCAGCCAGGACAAATTTTTGTTGCTGAACGTATTCGTGACCTTTTAAATGATGCACCTAGTTTTCAAATTGAAAAGGAGCATGTTCAAGACCCGTACTCATTTAGGTGCATACCTCAAGTTCATGGAGCTTCTAATGATGCTTGGCATCATATTCTCAATGTATTTTTAAACGAGGCAGATGCTGTTACGGACAACCCAACGGTCTTTACTGATGAAGGAGATGTTATTAGCGCTGGTAATTTTCATGGTCAAAAATTGGCATTGGCGTTAGATTATGGAAAAATGGCATTGGCAGAGTGGGGGAGTATTTCGGAGAGAAGAATTAATCAATTGACTTTAGGTAAGAGAGGTCTTCCTTCATTTTTAGCTCAAAAACCTGGAGTAGAAAGTGGTATTATGATTTTACAATATTCCGCGGCCTCTTTAGTTAGCAGGAACAAGCAAAGAACTGTACCTAGTAGTACTGATAGTATCGACTCCTCTGCTGGTCAAGAGGATCACGTCAGCATGGGCGCAAATGCCGCAACTGATGCAATTAAAATTTTAGACAGAGTTTGGACAATTCTATCCATGGAATGGATAGCTGCAGTAAGAGCTGTCGAGTTGAGCAAGAGGGTGTGTCCGGAGGGTTTGACAGATTTATTAGTTTCGTATCGCTCAATATATCCAAGAGTAAATGGCGATAATATAATGGCAGAGGAGATTAAAGTAGCAGAGAAGTTTTTAAAAGACATTATTATTAATACATCCGCTCTATCTTTTTCTAAATAAGGACTCAAGCATCAATCCTGTCTCTTTGAGCGAACGCTGAGACTGCATATATTCCAGCTGTTTCAGTTCTTAATCGATGAACACCTAGCCCGATATGGATGTAGCCTTTTAATAGTGCATATTGCAGCTCTTCATCAGTAAAGTCACCTTCGGGGCCTATAGCAATTAAGACTTCGTCAGATTTTCTAATCCGTATGACTTCATTTAAGTCTATTTTATCTGAATCATGGCATGTAGCTATTGTCATGAAATTTAATTTAAATGTGTCAATGAACTCTTTAAATCCTATCGATTCATTTAACTTAGGAATTGAACTTTTTTGACTTTGTAAGCAGGCTGATCTGATTATTCTCAGTGAACGGTCATGATTTAAAAATCGCCTTTCAGATCGATGAGATAATACCGGTGTAATTTCATGAACACCTATTTCCACTGCTTTTTCCAAAAAAAAATTCCATCTATCAATATTTTTAGTAGGGGACATCGCCATGTGAAGATGTCCATTAACAAGTCCAAGGTCTGAATCAATAGTGAAATCAGATATCCGTATTGATTTCCTAGAAAGAGTATCTATACTCCCTGTATAAGTATTTCCGGATCCATCAAAAACTCTCACTAAATCCCCAAGTTCTAATCTTAATGACTTTATGGCATGTGGTATTTCTTCCTGATCCAGGAACACTTTATTATCTTTTAACTCTCCCCAGAAATTATGCATTTATTTATGTTGTTTTACATTTGGCAACTTCCAGTTAGTTGTTACCATCCTAGCTTTAGCTGAGCTAGAAATGCTATCAAACTTCTGATTTTGAAAAGAAAATTGTCCGACAGCTCCAATCATGGCCGCGTTATCTGTAGTGTAAGACATTGGAGGTATATAAGTTTTCAAACCCATACTTTCCCCTAAGACCCTGATTTGTTCTCTTAGCAGAGAATTAGCCGAAACTCCGCCAGCGATTGAAATTCGCTTAATTCCAGTTTCTAAAATTGCTTTTTTAATATTTTTTATCAAAGGTGATATTAGACTAAGTTGGATGCTAGCGCACCAGTCTGGCAGATCGTTAATTAATGTATCTGGTCGCTTTTTTTGTTCCCTTTGCATGGTTTGTAAAATACTCGTTTTTACTCCGCTGTAGCTAAAATCAAAACCTGCAACTTTTGCTGTGTTAAATGGAAATCGTTTCGGATTTCCATTTTGTGACTTCTTATCAACAACAGGTCCGCCCGGGTATGAAAGAGATAACAGCTTGGCTGCCTTGTCAAACGCTTCTCCAACAGCGTCGTCAAGTGTTTGTCCTAAAATTTCAAATTCATTCCAATTGTGAACAATGACAATTTGCGTATGCCCTCCTGAAACTGCTAAACAGAGGTAAGGGAACTCTAATCTGGAATCGACTTTTTGAATATTCTTTTCAATTAAAAATGATGAAAGCATGTGGCCTTCCATATGGTGAACATTAATAAGAGGAATCCCTAAGGCAATTGATAATGATTTAGCAAAAGAATGACCTACAAGCAGACTTCCCAATAGTCCCGGGCCCTGTGTCACGGCAACAGCATCTATTTGCGAAATCTGTAATTCTGCAATTTCAAGGCTAGCCGAAATTGTTGGGACGATAGCTTGTATGTGTGCTCTGGATGCTAACTCCGGTACAACGCCTCCAAATTGACTATGAATGGCCTGATTGTGAACACAATTTGATAGAACCTCAAATCCACGCATTACAGCAACGGAAGTATCATCGCAACTTGATTCTATTGCAAGTATAATTGGTTCAGGATTAGACAAAATCTAAGTTTATAATTAAACGTGTAGTATTCATTTGGATCCGAATCTACTGAAGATTGTTCAATTAATTAAGATCAGGTTGCAATGTAATATTTTTCACAATATGAAGACCATAACCTTCAATTCCGACTCTCTTCATTGGGTGATTAGTCAGTAGAACAACATTTTTAATATTCATTTCTCTAAGTATTTGAGCTCCAACTCCGTAATCGCGTGGATCCATACCAAAAGATTTTGACGAGTTTTTGGACTGATCTTTAGGAATGAAATTCAACAAATCATCTGTATTTTCCTTGCGTTGATTTAAACAGACTAAAACTCCTGAGCCCTCATTTTGTATGGCCTTCAAGGCTCTTTTTATGTTGCTGTGTTGGAAATATTCAATTTGTAATTCGTCTAAAATTGATTCTCTAACATCTCCACTTTGCATTCTGACCAAGACATCATCGTTATCTAACCAATCTCCAATTTTAAAGGATACGTGGAGTTGGTTAGACGTAGTTTGCTCATAAATATTAACCTCAAGTTCACCATAAGGAGAATTTAGAGTGAATTGCCGTTTTAAGCGAATTAAGCTTTCACGCTCTAATCTATAAGCAATGAGCTGCTCTATTGAAATGACTTTTAAGTCAAAACGTTTTGACATTTTTATCAGCTCCGGTAAGCGGGCCATTGTTCCATCCTCATTCATGATTTCAACGATAACGCCAGCAGGTTGCTTGCCTGCTAATCGTGCCAAATCTATAGAAGCCTCAGTATGTCCAGCACGCCGCAAAACACCTCCAGGCCTAGCTCTTAACGGAAAAATGTGTCCTGGTCGCTGAAAATTTTCCGGTTTAGAACCAACATCGACTAAGCCTTGAATGGTTTTAGCCCTATCTGATGCACTTATTCCCGTTGTCACTCCATTACCAAATAAATCAACACTAACTGTAAAGGCTGTTTGATGTGGATCGGTATTGTTTATAACCATCGGGGCCAAGTCAAGCTCATCGCAGCGTTGATCTGGAAGAGGAACGCAGATAAGTCCTCTTCCATGCATTGCCATAAAATTGACTGTCTCAGCTGATATATTTTCTGCAATTGCTACTAAGTCGCCTTCATTTTCACGGTTTTCATCATCAACGACAATAACAAGTTTACCTTTTGATAAATCTTCTATAGCCTTTTCAATTGTACTAAACTCAGAACTCATTTATTATTTCTTGTTGTAGGTTGCCAAATACCTGTTTCTTTTGTGCGAAGATACCTGATTAGGCCTAAGAATAAAGCAATGTTCATCCAGGCAAAATATGACAATGATTTGAGCCTTGAAGAAAATACAGCAGGAAGAATTTTAGTAGGATATAGAACTACGGTCGAAATCATTAGTAGTTCTCCTAAAGATATTGCAACAAGAGTGTAATTTCCTGTGCAAAGTCTGAATGCAACATTAACGACTAGTCCAATGATGAATAAAACCGGAGCGAGCCATCTGAGTATTTTATGACCCAGGAAAACCATACCTATTGGCACTGTATGGGTGAATACCATTGAGAAAAAGCGAG
>MDTF01001195.1_pt1 | contig 11480 bp, 9 predicted proteins | sample 811191 | NCBI WGS metagenome assembly MDTF01 (sample SAMN05326649, study PRJNA326480) | marine metagenome | isolation source: seawater | place: Southern Ocean | collected 2011
AATTTCAATTGGAGTTAGTAATTGCTCAGATTCAATTTCAATTGGAGTTAGTAATTGCTCAGATTCAATTTCAATTGGAGTTAGTGATGACTTGGATTGTGACTGAAATGAACCTAGCAACTTGGAAGTTGAATGCCCATTAGAAATAAAATTATTAGTCAGCATTATTGATAAAATTACAAATGACATTCCTAGAATGTACAATAATCCTTTAATATAACTATTTGTTTTATAAAAAATATAAATAGTAAAAATGAAAACCAATGATAAAGCACCCATCTCTACAACAGGTGCATAATAAGGTCTCATAATAACTGACAAAAAATTTCCAAAAATTGGAAAAGTCAGTAAAGTAAGTGTTAGTATTATTTTGCCATCAAGTAAATTTTTAAGGATTCCAATAAAACCAAATATAAATAAAAAAATACCCAGGATAAAAACACCATCTTTATGCATTTGTGCAAACCAAAACATAGATGTTGGAAGAAAAATAAAAATAGCCGCACCAAAAAATGAAGACGCCCTATCATTCATTATAAAATTTATTAAATAATAAATTAATACTGCTGCCAAAGAGTGAATTAAAGCATTAAACGGAATTAAGACATATGGCTCATGAATCCCAGTTATATAGTAAAAAATAGCAACTAACCCGGATATAGAACCTTGAAATTCAAAAAAACTCCAATCACCACCTTGAGCAATTGAACGAGCGATTACAGAGGCTTCTTTATGAAAAGTTTGGCTATCAAATCCACTAAGAAGCCCAAATCCTCCATTTGGAGTCCATTCTAGATCAATCCAATTGAGCTCTGGCATGAATATTGGCAACAACAAAAATTGTATAAAAATAGCTGCTAAAGACGTATAGATCAAAGAAACTATAAATACATTTTTAGCTGATGCAAATCTTAACATTAGTTAGAAAGCTTTTTATAAAATAGAGCTGCAGCTTTACACTCATTCATAGTACACTCAGAGTTAATTATCTCTTTATATAGATTTTTTGCTATGTTAGACTTGCCATAGATGTGATGAACCCTAGCACTTACATACAATTTTAAGATTGACTCATCTATTGTACTTTTATTTACATACATTTCATTAGCTATTATACTTTTAATTCCTAAAATACTTCCAAAAAAATCTGCATTACTCTTGGCAAACAAATCATTTTTGACCATAGAATTAATTCTATTAAAAGCTTTTTTTACTTGATATGAAAATGTATATGCGCTTAATGTTTTACCATCTAAATATAGTTGTTTAGAAAGTCCTAAATCTATTGAAACATCGTCATACAAAGGAAAAATAGTCTGTCCTTTTTCTGTCAACTCTTCTTTAATTCCAAAATATGGTACATTTTTTTTGTATGCATCTAAATAAAATACACCCATTTCATTAGTTTCAACTTTAGCTACAGAGTGATTTGATCTTTTATTTTCTTTATCCCATAGAGCAAATAATTCACTTTTTTTAACAAGTCCATGCATTATGTATGCAATAGTTCCATTTAATTCATCACAATGGCCATATCCATGAACAATTGAACCAAAAAGTGATTGTGGGACAGGAAGATGAGCAAGATCAACGTTTAAGCTTTTAGTTAAATTTACGGCAAATTGTGCCTTTTCAAAGTCAGAATAACCAATCTTGTCTTTATCCTTTAAAACATAACTTCTCCAATCACTTCTTAGCTTTAAATCTAATGCATTCACGTAAATGCGATGAGGTATTGACTTGTCTTTAGACCACTCAGACTTAGCCTGAGTGTAGTAATCATAATTATCAACAATCAAATAGTGCTCAAGTGCAAATCTAAATGGTATGGCCCATAATAAAAAAAATACAATAATCAGAATTGAATTAATTTTGAATAACTTAATACCTATTGATTTACTCATCACTAATAATGCTATTTAAGCCTATTCCGGCTAATATAAAAATGTATGGCATTATTACTAAGCGGTAGCGCCAATCATAATCAATCAGTAAGAATGATACAAATACAAATGTAGAACATATAATAAGCAAACTAATCATTCCCAGTTTCCAAGTCTGCTCACTTATACTTGATTTGGAGCTTAGTATTTGGTAAGCACCTATTGTGCCAAATAAATAACTTGGACTAAATACAAAGTAATTCAATAGTGAATGCCTAAAACTATATGCATCTATAGAAAAAACAAAAAAATAATAAAACCTAATAAACATAATTTTTATATAATCAAACAAAGTTTCTGGTTGAGTGACAAAAGTTTCTGGCCTATCATCAATAATGTTGCCTTGATTGTATGAATCAGAAATCATACTCAAATAATTATTTGCAAAATCAAGTGGCCATCGGCGAATGTCTTGCATGATATATGCCATTATCAATATTGATAGTAATACGGTGAGAACAAAAACAAATAAAGAATTTTTTGCAATGATTGATCGCAGCAACTGAGAAGATATATTTAGCTGGAATAATGGGTAAGATAAAACTATTACTATTATTAATGGAAGGGCTGTTGGTCTATAGGTTGCCATAAATAATACTGCTAGAATACCTGCAGACCAAAGTTTTTTAGAGTTTTTGTTTTCTGACAATAATAATAAAAGAAAAGTCGACAAAACACTTAAAAATAAAAAGGTTGGATCTGATAATACATATCTAATCCAAATAAAACACTCTACACATACAATAAAAAGAACTGAGGAAAATATAGCAGCTTTACTATTATTTGTAGCTGAATATACAAGATGTGAAATTAATCCAGATATGGCAATATAAGAAATTATATTAATAGCAATAATTCCTTGTTGCCAATTATTACCTAATATTTTTTTTGTCATTGCAACAACTGAAACAAATCCAGAGTATAAAAATGGAGGTGTGTAAAAATTTACTTCATTAAAATACTCTTTATAGTTAAAACTATGTTTTAAAAGAATATCGGCCCATCTTGAATATGTGTAACTATCTTTTGATAAAACTGGATCACTAAGAACTGCATAAAAACCAAAAAATAGTATAGATATACAAATAGAAAAAAGAACTGGATTACGATTTACTTTGTCAATAATATTATTCATAATAACTGGAATTATTTACCTTAAATTCAAGTAGATAGTACTTAACAAATCAATCATTTAAGTCTAAATGCACTGGCTCAGTTGGAGTGTTTTGCATATCGTATGCTAGGAAACCAACAAGATATGTATTACCAACAATTATTGGCATAGCGGCCAACATAACTGTTCCTGCGGATGCAGATTGATTAGTGCTTGATAACTCAATCAAACTACTAACTCCGTACCAAACACCAAAAACAGATAAAAAGAATCCAAGAACAAGATAAAGAGAAGCAATATTAAAATCTCTTAAAAAATAATTATAAAAAATCCTCTTAAAAATACGATTAAGGTGAAGATAGGGGAAAGTTAACAAGATATTAACTATACTTAAGTTACTTTTCTCATTTTCATAAATTGAATCCATTGGAATGTTTTTTACTACCGCTCTTACAATGCTAAGTCTAAATATCAAATCCGCTTCATAGAAAAACCTTTTATTTAACTTTTCCATTGGGATTAGCTTCAAAACTTTTGCATGTATGGCAGTATATCCATTGTTAGGATCAAAAAGATCCCAATACCCACTTGAGAGTTTATTTATAAAACTCAACATGCTATTTCCAAATATTCTTAAGAATGGCATTCCAGAGACTGACTTTAAATCATAAAAGCGATTGCCTTTAATAAAGTCTGCACGATTCTCATAGATTGGTTTGATAAAGTTTGGAATTAGATGCGGCGCCATTTGCCCATCACCATCAATTTTAACAATAATTTCAGCACCATTCTCAAGTGCGGCTTCATATCCAGATACAACTGCTGCGCCAACACCTCCATTTTGTTTTCTTCTGATAACATGAACTCTACTATCTGAATTAGCTATTGATTCAGCAACTTTCCAGCTTTCATCAGGGCATTTATCGTCAACGCAATATATAGAGGTAACTTCTTTACCAATCCCTTCTATAAGAGTTTTGAGTGATTTAGTTACCTTGTAACAAGGAATGACAACTGCAACTTTAAGCATTTCATTTTTCATGGTAAATTACACTTTAGATAGTTATTACAAGCAGGATTCAATTATACGTAAATTCTTTTTGACCATAGATTCTTTATGTAATCATAATAATAAATTAGATAATACTTGACAAGAGATAACATTTATTTTTAGCATAGGATATCATTGACATTAAAGAGATTTATAGGCTTTATGATTAAATATTTCTGAGAATTTAATAATGATAATCAAATGATAATTTTTTTGAGAAGTGATAATTAACAGTATGTTAGGAACTATCTTGATTACAGGAGGATTTGGGTATATAGGTAGACATACCTGTATTAATCTTTTAAAAGAAGGTTATAAAGTTGTAGTTATTGACAGTAAGAAGATTGAGGCATTAGAAGAGATAAATAATCAAATTTTTAAAGTTACGGGCAAAAAAGCTATATTACATAGTCTTAGAATTAACTCTAAAGAAGATTTGCGAATTATTTTCAATAATTATGATATTGATGTAGTTATTCATTTTGCAGGCGTTAAATCAGTATCAGATTTTTATATGTATCCCCTAGAAAACATGAATAAAGAGCTATTGTTAATAAACAATATACTGGCAGTGATGAATGAATTCAATGTAAAAAAAATAATTTACCCATCATCAATTCTTGTCTATAGTGGAGTTAGCAAAATGCCACTCACAGAAAATTCTGAACTCAATAGGATTAACCCTTACAGCAAATGTAAAATATTTATTGAAGACTTACTGAATGATTTTTATAATTCTGATGATAACTGGAATATCATAATTTTAAGATATTCAAACACTATAGGTATGCATCAAAGTGGATTAATTGATGGGTATACACCAAAAAAATCAAACAACTTAACTAGCTGTATTATGGATTTTTTTGCTAATGAAATAAATTTAGTTCAGCTATATGGAGATGACTTCGATACTAAAGATGGGACATGTGAGAGAGATTATATCCATGTAGTTGATGTTGCAAGGGCAAATCTTTCATCTGTTAATTATATAATTAAAGAAAATATAAAAAAACCTCTTGTCCTAAATATATCAAGTGGTAAAAACTATTCTGTAATAAAAGTCATCAATGAATTTGAACATGTATTCGAGAGTAAAATTGACTATGAAGTTATGCCTCGAAGAACTTCAGATGTTAGCTGTTCATATAGCGATAATAGTCTAGCAAAAAAAATAATTAAATGGGAGCCTAAATTTAACTTAAATGATATAGTTAAAAGCTTCATTTGATTATTTTAGTGCCTTAATTAAAAAACTTTTTAAGAGAATTATAAGTGAGAATTTTTAAGAGCTTTTTTTTGGTTTCAATTACATCGTTGTTGATTGATCTTGTAATGTTTGTAATTTTTTATTCTTCAGGGAGTGATTTGTTTCAAGCAGCTATTGCGGCTCGTATTATTTCAGCTATATTTAGTTTTTCTTTAAATAAGTACTTTGTATTCAAATCCTTGAAAAGTTCGACTTTACTCGGTGAAAGCGTTCAGTTTTTTTTCTTAGCAATTCTTAATGCATTTATTGGCGCAATAATAATTAATGCGTTAGGATTATTTTCAGTTTTATTTGCTAGTATTGCAAAGTTTCTTATAGACTCTATCTTGTTTTTATTAAATTATTTCTTCCAGAAAAAAATTATTTTTAGTAAGTAGTTTTCATGGCATCCCATATCATGAAATGATCAGATTATATAAAAATTCAAATATTAACTACAAAAAATATTTTATTTTTTAAGAACCTTTCCATCTATCTTGCCATGCCTGAAACATTAAAATTGTCCATAAAGAGTGCTGGTTATTATGTGTTTTTCTTAAATGATCATCCCATAATTTTCTTACTGTATTCGGATTAAAAAAACCACCTTCTCTTAATTTTTTTTCAGATAATAAATCTTCAGACCAATCACGTAAGGAGCCCCTTAGCCAATCATCTAAAGGTATTGAAAAACCCATTTTTGGCCTTTCTACTAATTCTTGAGGTACATATTTATATAATATTTGCCTTAGTGCCCACTTTCCCTGCTTATTATTTATCTTGGTGGATAAAGGCATCCTCCAAGATAATTCTGCAACACGGTGATCAAGTAATGGCACTCTTACCTCTATAGATGAACCCATACTAGCCCTATCAACTTTTGTCAGAATGTCACTGGGTAAATAGAAATTCTGATCTGATAGCATCATAGATTCAGAATTAGTCAGGCCCTCCATATTTTTAAAAATATTGAAATTCCCATTATATGAATCTTTGTTTATAAATTGTGATACTAACCTGTTATAAACCTCACCAATGTCCTTAGATGAGATTATATCTGCCACCTTATGCATTTTCTCACCTGGTAATCCATATTGATATTTTTTAGGCAAAAATTTATAGATAATTTTATACGCACTATCCCAAAGGTTTGGAGGTATGGCCTTAATTAATTCTGATAATTTTAATCTCAGTCCATATGGAACTTTTTCCGATTTACCCCATATATTATCAGCCCAATAATAACGGTTATAACCACCAAAAAGCTCGTCACCCCCATCACCACTTAAAGCCACAGTTACGCTTTTACTTGCCATGGATGATACCAAAAAAGTAGGTATTTGAGATGAATCTGCGAACGGCTCATCAAATAATTCTGGCATTTTATATATTGTATCTATTGCATTTTTTGAGCTTACATGCAGTGTTTCATGATCAGTTTTTAAATATTTTGCAACTATCTCAGCATAATTTGATTCGTTATATCTATTATCATCAAATCCTATTGAAAATGTTTTAACAGGATTTTTAGACTGAGATTGCATTAAAGAAACGACTAAAGATGAGTCAATTCCACCTGATAAAAAAGCACCTAATGAAACATCAGATATCATCCTATCTCTAATGGATGTATTTAAAACACTTTCTAATGAACTTATTGCTTCATTGTGATCATGTATTTGATTATTTTTACCATTATTACAGATTTCTGATAAAGACCAGTAAGATTCTGGGCTTTTCAGTATTCGATTTTTTACATCTTCCAAAGAAATCTTTAACATCTTTCCGGGAGGCAGAGAAAACACATTTTTGTAAATACTACTAGGAGATTGAATACACGAATGACGCAAATAAAATTCAAAGGAATCTCTGTCTATAATTTTTGAAAACATAGGGTGTTTGCAAATAGCCTTCAACTCAGAAGCAAAAACAAAGTCCGACCCTGACCAACCATAATACATCGGTTTCACGCCCATCCTATCTCTAACAAGAATTAATTCTTTTTTCTCTTTATCCCATAATGAAAATGCAAACATTCCAACGATTTTAGATATTGTTTTATCAATACCCCACGTTTCCATACATGTTAGCAATACTCTAGTATCAGAGGAGTCATTAAAAGAAACCCCATCCATATTTAACTCCCTGGATAGTTCTTTGTAATTATAAATCTCCCCATTAAAGCTAATAACAAACCTACTATTAGTTGAAATCATAGGTTGATCTCCATCAGAAGATAGCTCAATTATTGATAAACGTCGATGGGCTATACCAACGCCTTTTTCTTTATCTACCCAGTTTCCAAATCCATTAGGGCCTCTATGTTTTAGAGTTATGGACATGGTGTTAAGAACATTGGATATATCTAACTTTTCTTTTCCTGCTATAAAACCAACTACTCCACACATTTTCTAACCACCTCTGTATGCATTTAAGTATTCGTCATACACTTTATCAATAGAGTAATTTTTCTCTATATAATTTCTAGCCATTACCCCTAATTTTAATCTTTCTTCATAGCTCATAGATAGCACCTTAAAAATTGCTCGTGATATTTGCTCATAGGATCCTGGTCTTACTATAAATCCATATTTATTAATTATTAATTTTGAATCGCCAACATCTGTCGCAACACAAAGAACTCCTGAAGCTAATGATTCTCCGATTATATTAGGGAAGCCCTCTCCCCATGCAGATGTCAATACTGAAAGGTCTGTGGCTGCAAGTATTTTCGAAATATTACTCTTTTCACCTAAAAAGATAATATTATCTTTTATATTTAAATTTTGAGCCTGACTTTCTAGCTCTTTATTATTACTTACACCATTCCCAATAAGCAAAAACTTAATTTTACTATTGCTTAATACAGTTAATTGAATTGACTTTAATAAGGTTTTATGGTCCTTCATTGGATGAAATCTAGAAATATGTGTAACTAAAAATTCATCATTTCCAATCTTTAATTCTCTTCTAATTGCTGTCCTGTCATCAAGGCTTGGTCTAAAAATATCTAGGTTAAACCCGTTTCCAATAACTAGCACATTAGCTTTTGAGAATCCAATAGATACATGTTGCTTTCTACTTAAATGTGAATTATAGATTGTCTTATAAGCCAACCTTGATAGCAGCATATTAAATATTATTACAATTGCTGTAGTTGTTTTTTCTTTTTTCAAAGAATAGATAGTCTGTCTAATATTAAAAAAAACTCTTATACTTGGAAAACGTATTTTAGAAAGTGCAGAAAGTAAGTTTCCATGATACATCCAACCTTGGATAATACTCGGTTTAAAATCACCAATTATTCTGAACATAAGTAATAAAGAGTTTATGCTAGGTATAGAGCCAGGTTTCATATTAAGCGTCTTTACAGGCACATTTAAATCTTGAATTTTCTTCCCTATGTTTCCTGGCTTTAGTAAAGATATAACAATACAGTCATAATTATAGCTATCTGAGTTTTGCTTTAGTATTTTGTAAAGCATCATCTCTGCTCCACCAGTATCAAGACCAGTTATTATATGAACAACTTTTATTATTATATTGGATTTAGCCACCGTCTTTCATCCATGCCTCTAATAAAACTGTAGAATTAATAACATTAAATTTATCCGGTAATAAAGTCCTGTGTGAACTTCTATTTAGTTTAATTTCTGTTCTATGCATCTCTTCAATAAACTCACTTTCAGATTCTACAACTAAGACAGCGTCCGAGTCAGTCTCGGAGTAAATTTCATTTATACCACCAGAGCTACTTGTTGATATAACTTTAGTTCCACAAGCCAAAGATTCTAAAGCAACATTAGGCATCCCCTCCCATCTTGAAGCCAGAAGAAATGCATCAGACATTGAAAATAATGACCATGGATTATCCAATAACCCCAAAAAAATTACATTAGATTCTATTTTTAAATTTTCAACTATTTTCTTTAATTTAGACTCGTCTTCCCCAATACCACAAATAAATAAATGAGCATTCTTATCTTTTTTTAAAAAAATTGAAAACATTAGTAAAAGTCTGTCAAAACCCTTTTGATATGTCAACCGCCCTGCTGCCACAAAAATTTTTTTGTCTGAAACCATACAGGGGTGATTAAAAATATGATTTTTTATGTAATTATTTATTAAGTCTAAATCTACCGGATTTGGTAACACCCTAGTCATGGAATTGTTTATTTTGAATGTATTTATAAATTCTGCTTGCATTAATTTTGAAGAACAAATGACTAAATCAGAAAATCTATAAATATATCTATATCCTAGATAAAAAACCCTTTTATATTTAACATTTTGTAAACTTAATGACGGTAGATTAGCCTCTCTTAATAGAATTTTATGTTCAAATCTTAATAATGGCTTAATCGCTAATAATGATAAGTTAACGTAACCTAATGTTGACAAAATAACATTGGGCTTGATATTATTTAATACCTTTACCATCTTAAACAAAGATTTACGTAAAAATATAGTATTCAAATCAATTATTCTGATTCTAGAGTTTAATTTGCTTACAAGTGGACCTTTGCAGATAAACAAAACAAGTACTACATCATTATTATGGCTTAATTTATTAGCTAAATTAACAATCACTCTTTCTGCCCCACCACTTGATAGAGAAGGTAAGACTAAGCAAATCAAAATTGTTCTTCCTCATGAGAAATTTTTTTTAGTATTTCTATTTCATGGCTAATTCTTTCATCCCATGTCGGTATAAATTCTCTTGATAATTTCATTATATTTTGAGAAAAAAGATTTCGCTTTTCAGCATCTAAATATAAACTCTCTAGTGAGTTTGCTAAATAATCTTCAGATGCGTTCCTAGGGATATAAAGGGTGGATTCTAAACCAATAAAATTTTTTGTTACCACATCCACACCATTATCATAATTAGCCTCAGGCATGACAATACAAGAGCCTAAAGACATAGCCTCTAGATTAGAATTACTTAAATTTCCTAACTTGTTTAGAGATACATAAATATCAGAGCGTAAATGTGCATTAACAACCTCATCGTGCGGAAGATTGCTTATAAAGATAAAACTGGACTCCAGTCCTTCTTGTTTAACTCTTTCTTGTAGTATTTTTTTTTGACTTCCACTCCCAATTACTAAAGCAGTAATATCTTTATAACCTTTATCAATAAGTTTTAAAACTGAAGAAACAAAATCATTACATCCTTTATATTCTTCTAATTTACCCAAAAATAAAATGACAAAACTATCTTTATTAATTTCATTAAATTTAACTAGTTTTTTTTTGTCAAAATCTAACTTTGTTACACCATTAATAAGAACCTCTCTATTGACATTTTTTTTTAAAGCATTATTAAGCCAACCCTCTACACCACTTCCATCTTGGGTGCATATTACTAATCTAAATGGAGATGCATAAGACCATTTCATAATTTTATGCAACAAACTTCCACTACTTAAAACATTTCTCATATATGGATATACTCCCATTACTCTATACACAACTGGGGTTTTTGTTACCCTTGCAAGAATTGCAGCAGTAATAGTGTTAGCATGATCTACATATATTAAATTTGGCTTAAATTTAAAAACATTAAATAAGATTTTTATAACCTGCCTGCACTCTCTTAATATCATAACAATCTTTCTAGGCAAATACTCTGGAAAAAACTCAGCCCCTGATAAAACATAAAACTCGTTTCTCAATCCCTTTAGTTTGATGAATTTATCTTTTTTCTCATTCCATGTCGAAAACTCCCCATTTCCCACATCTTTCTTTGTTAGAATAAATCTTACATTATTGTCACTACTATCTAATTTTTCAATAATCTTATATATTGTAGGAACACCAGTTGGTGACCAAGTTTTAGTATATAGACTTTGTTCAAGTCCAGTAAAAAGCCTACATACGTATAGTATTTTCATATATCTTAATTATTGTAGATAAAATTTTATCAGCTGATTTACCATCGCCATAAAAATTAGGGTGTTCATCGAATTCAATATTCAGCATATTTTCAACAGACTTAATTAGATCACAACTAATAGGTGGACATAATTTATTCCAACCACTCTCTACCAGCTCAACCCACTCAGTTTCATCACGAACAGTAATACAAGGAACATTTGCAAAATAAGCTTCCTTTTGAAGCCT
>MDTF01000491.1_pt1 | contig 11478 bp, 9 predicted proteins | sample 811191 | NCBI WGS metagenome assembly MDTF01 (sample SAMN05326649, study PRJNA326480) | marine metagenome | isolation source: seawater | place: Southern Ocean | collected 2011
CTGGGCGGCGAAGCGCCAGTTCGAGACCAGCAGCGCAGCACTGGTGGCATCCCACAGTGTCTGGTCTGCGCGAACGGTGTTGAAAAGCGCAAAGGCGGCACCGACTACCGCGCCCAGGGTGACGAGCGCAGCGGGAAGGATGCGACGGGCCCGGCGCGCGTAGAACCCCCCAGCGACACGCGGCCACGACGGCTGATCTCGGAGAGCAGCATCCCCGTGATGAGGAAGCCGGAGATCACGAAGAAGATGTCGACCCCCACGAATCCCCCGGCGGGCCATCCGACGGCGTGCGCGCCAAGCACCGCCAGGCGGCAAGCGCGCGCAGGCCCTGGATGTCGCGGCGCGGCGCGGTGGGGGAAGCGGAATCGGGAGTCATGGCAAGGCCGCCGACAATTGTCTGGGAGCGCTTCCACACCCCGGCTGTGCGCTACGGTCGCCGCGTCGGCCCGTCAGTTCAGGCCGGGCGGGTTCGGCAGCGTGATCTGCACCCGCGCGCCGCCGAGCGGCGAGTCCTCAAGGATCACATGGCCGCCGTGGGCCTGGATGATGCGGCGGCAGGTGGCGAGTCCGAGACCCAGTCCCTCGACGCCCACGGCGTCGCCCCGATCCATCAGATCGAACACGCGCCGGCGAAGGTCACGGGGCACACCCGGCCCGTTGTCGTCGACGGTGATGACAGAACCTGATGCGGTTCCCGTTCCCCTCACCTCGACGTGCGGCGTGACGCCCGCGGCCGCTGCGAACTTCACCGCGTTCGCCACGAGGTTCTGGATAACAACCCCCAGGAGCGTGCGGTCGGCCCAGACCTCGAGATCGGCATCCACCGCGATCGTGGCAGACGTCGCGGCGATGGGCGCACCCAGATCAGCGATGACGTCGGCGGTCAGCTCGTCGAGGCGCACCGATTGAGGATGCGGCGCCGCCGACCCACGGCGCGCATACTCGAGCAGGCCGGCGATCATCGCGGCCATCCGGTCGGCCGCGGATTCGGCGTGCGCGAGAGATCGGGCTGCCTGCGGTGCCCGCTCGATGTCGGGGCTGTCGGATGCCAGCTCCAAGAAGCCGGTCAACGCGGTCAGCGGATTGCGAAGGTCGTGGCTGATCTGCCCCGCGAACTGCGTGAGCATCTCATTGGTCGCGGTGAGCTCGCGGGTAATGCGCCGCAGCTCGAGGACATCGATGACCTGCCGTGCAAGAACATCCAGTCCGCGCCGGGTGTCGTCGTCAAGCTCCCGAACGTCCTCGTCGAACACGCAGAGCGTCCCGATGATCGCGCCGTCAGGTGTCACGAGTGGGCTCGATGCGTAGAAACGCACCCAGGCGATGTCACCCATGACGAACGGGTTGGCGCGGAATCGCGGGTCCTGCCGGGCATCCGAGATCACGATGGGCGCCTGCTCTGTCAGAACGGCGACACACATCGAATCAGTGCGGGCGCAGACCGCCGGTTCGAACCCCTCTGCCGCGATCTGGTGTTGGAAGCGATCATCGATGATGTTGATGACGGCTTTCGACACCTCGCACAGCATCGCCGCGAGGCGGACGATGCCCTGAAGCTCAGACGCGGGTGGCGACGTGATCACGTCGTAGCTGTCGATCGCCTCCAGCCGGGCCGCCTCGTCGACTGTCGTCATCCGTCGTTCCCCTCACGCCCAATCAGGATCAGGATACGGCGTGCCCGCCCCTGCGAGGGCCGCGAGCGCCGGAGTCAAACCTCACGAACTCCGCAATCTTGCACGTTCCTCGCAGCATCCAGCCGAACGGATGCGGAGTACGGGTGATTCTGCGGAGTTAGGGACGCCCAGTCACTCCCAGGTAGGGTGGTCGCCGCCATCCCGGCGCCACACCAGGGCGCCCGATCTCCCCTGGAGTGCCGTGACCGATACCAGCCCTGCGCGCGAGAACTCTGCCCGCTACCGCATCGAACCGACAGTGCTGCAGGCACTGCGAAGCCCGAGGCTGCTCACCCGAGAGGTGCTTGCGGGGCTTGTCGTTGCCATCGCACTGATCCCGGAGGCCATAGCCTTCTCGATCATCGCGGGCGTCGATCCGCGCCTGGGCCTGTTCTCGTCGTTCGTCATGGCGGTGGCTATCGCGTTCCTCGGCGGCCGGCCCGCGATGATCACCGCTGCCACGGGCGCCATCGCGCTGGTGGTCGCGCCGGTGGCGCGCGAGTACGGCGTCGACTACCTCATCGCGACAGTGATGCTCGGGGGGCTCATCCAGATCGTGTTCGCCGCCCTCGGGGTGGCCAAGCTCATGCGCTTCATCCCGCGCAGCGTCATGGTCGGCTTCGTGAACGCGCTCGCGATCCTTATCTTCGTCTCGCAGTTTCCGCAGCTCATCGATGTGCCCTGGCTCGTCTACCCCATGGTCTCCGCGGGACTTCTCATCATGTACCTCATGCCGCTGTGGACGAAGGTCGTCCCCGCACCCCTGGTGGCGATCGTGTTGTTGACCGCCGCGGCTGTCGTCTTCGCCATGAACATCCCCACCGTCGGCGATCAGGGGGACCTTCCCGAGAGCCTGCCGACCCTGTTCATCCCGGACGTCCCTTTCAGCCTCGAGACACTCCAGATCATCGCTCCCTACGCGCTCGCGGTCGCGGTGGTCGGCCTGCTCGAGTCACTCATGACCGCGAAGCTCGTCGATGACATCACCGATACGCACTCCCGCAAGACGCGCGAAGCGTTCGGGCAGGGCGGTGCGAACATCCTGTCGGGCCTTTTCGGCGGCATGGGCGGGTGCGCGATGATCGGCCAGACGATGATCAACGTCAAGGCCTCAGGCGCTCGCACGCGCATCTCGACGTTCCTCGCCGGGGTCTTCCTGCTGATCCTGGTGCTCGTGCTCGGCGACATCGTCGCGGTCATTCCGATGGCAGCCCTCGTCGCCGTCATGATCGTCGTCTCGGTCGCGACCTTCGACTGGCACAGCATCCGCCTGTCGACCCTGCGCCGGATGCCCAAGAGCGAGACTGCCGTCATGCTCATCACGGTCATCGTGACGGTGTGGACCCACAACCTCGCGATCGGCGTGGTCGTGGGTGTGTTCGCGGCGATGGTGCTGTTCGCCCGCCGGGTCGCGCACTTCGTTCAGGTGCGCCGAGAGATGGATGCCGACGCATCAGTTCCGACGGCGCGCTACACCGTCGACGGAGAGCTCTTTTTCGCCTCGAGCAACGACCTGACCACCCAGTTCGAGTACTCCCACGATCCCGACCGTGTTGTCATCGACATGTCCAACTCGCACATCTGGGATGCCTCGACTGTCGCGGCATTGGATGCCGTCGTGACGAAGTACGAGCAGCGCGGCAAGCGCGTCATCCTTGAGGGGATGAACGAGGCGACTACCGACTTCCACGGCAGACTCTCGGGGGAACTCGGCGCCGGCCACTGAGGAGTCCCGCCGCGCCCGTTGACCACCCCGTGGACCGAACGGTCGACGAGCACTCCCAGCCAGTTCGTGGTCGGATCATGCCCAGCGCTTGATCATCCGGCAGGTGGGACACAGGGTGCGCCGACAGTCGGCATAGCCCCGATGCGTACCCATAGAGGATGGCTGATTCACCCTCGACCGCCGACCACCCTCCACGCGATGCATCCCGTGCGACACAACCGGGTGCCGTGACGCTCCCGCGGAAAAGCCGTCGGCTGCGGCGGGCAGTGATGGCGGGCGGGCTGGTCGTGGTGCTCGCGGCCGGCGGAGGGGCGTGGTGGGCCGCAGACCGATTCCTGATCGAGCACGTGGAGATCGCCGATGTCTCGGCCTACGAAGCCTCGTACGGGACATCATCGAACGCGACAGAGACGGACACAGACACCGACACTGACGCCGCTACCGACACCGAGGCGGTGATCACCGACAACTCCTACACGTCGGGCGACACGTCGATCACGATCAGCACGGTGCATACCGGGAGTGGGTCCGACGCCGTCACGTATTACGTCGCCGATGTTGTGCTCGGTGATGCCACCGATCTGAGGTCTGCGTTCGCCAAGGATCAGTTCGGTGAGAACATCACCGAACTCACCTCGGCGATCGCTGCCGACAACTCGGCGGTGTTCGCGATCAACGGCGACTACTACGGATTCCGCGACACCGGCATCGTCATCCGTAACGGCGTCGTGTATCGCGATGAGCCGGCACGCGAGTGGATCGAACCAGACGGCGGAGGCTTCGAGCTTCCCGGCATGACGATCGTCGAAACCAAGTCCATGTCGCAGGCGAGCGAGGTCGACAGGATCCTGTGGCGCCTGGGCGCGCGGCCCGTGTCGCTGAGCAAGTATGCGACCGGCCTTGCCGCGCTTCACCCCGAACTTCCCCGCAACAAGTGGTCGCGCCTCCTGCGCGGTCCCTTCGCCGTCGGCTCACGAGAGGAGACATCATGCGCCGCCGCCTAGCCCCTCCTGTTCGCCCCCCTTGTCGTGACCGGTGTGGTCCTCGCGGGATGCACCGCCGTGACGACATCGACGGCAGAGTCGACCACGGCTGATACCGCGGTCATCGAGACCACCGTGACCGTCGACTCCGACCTGGCCGCCGAAGCCGTGCTTGCCGCCAACGAGGACTACGCGACCGTCAACGATGATGAGTGGGATGCCGCATCCGCCGTCGATGTCACCCTGAGCGGTTCGTCGGAATCCAGCTCATCGGACGCTGTCGCGATCGATGGTTCCACGGTCACGATCACCGCTGCCGGCGTCTATCGACTCAGCGGGGATCTCGCGGGATCCGTGATCGTGGCCGCACCTGACGATGCGCTGGTCGTGCTGATTCTCGACGGCGCGACAATCGAGAACACATCCGGCGCAGCGATCGATGTGCAGACCGCTGACGACGTCGCGATCTACCTGGAGTCCGGGACGACCAACGCCGTCTCAGACACATCCAGCTATGCCGATGAGGCGGAAGCGAACGCCGCGATCTACGCCGCCACAGACCTCACGATTTCGGGCGACGGCACGCTCACGGTGGACGGCAACGGCAATGACGGCATCACCAGCACCGACGACCTCGTGATCCTGTCGGGAACGATCGAGGTCGACGCCATCGACGATGGCCTGCGCGGCAAGGACGCACTCGTGATCGAGGGCGGCACGGTCACCGTGACCGCGGGCGGGGATGGTCTGAAGAGCGATCAGGATGACGATGCTACGCGCGGCTACGTGCTCATCGCCGATGGGACAGTCCAGGTCACCGCTGGTGACGACGGGATTGCCGCTGCCACCGACGCCGTCGTCACCGGCGGAACCGTCACGATCGAGGCGGGCCGAGGCGCAGACGCCGCGCTGTCGGCGGACGCCGATCCGAAGGGGATCACCGCCGGCGTGGTCGTCGCCCTGGACGAGGGCACGGTGAACGTCGACGCAGCCGATGACGCCGTACACAGCGACGGATCGGTCGGCATCGGTGGCGCCGATGTCACCCTGTCGACGGGTGATGACGGCATTCACGCGGAGCAGACCGTGGAGATCCGATCTGGCGAAGTGACGGTGACTGAATCTTACGAAGGGATCGAAGGAGCCGACATTGCTATCTCGGGGGGCACGGTCGACGTCACCGCGAGCGATGACGGTCTCAATGCCGCCAGCGGCAGCTCGAGCGGCGGCATGGGTGGCGGCGGGATGCAGAACTCAGGCGAGACGCTCACAATCTCGGGCGGCATCGTGACGATCGATGCCGACGGTGACGGCCTGGATTCCAACGGCACGATCGTGATCTCGGGCGGACAGACCGTCGTCTTCGGTCCGACGAACAGCGGGAACGGGGCGCTCGACTCCAACGGTGGCATCGAGGTCACCGGCGGCACGGTGCTGGCGCTGGGAAGCTCGGGCATGGCCGAGACACCCGACTCGACGTCGTCCCAGTCGTGGGTCGCGGCATCCGTCTCCGGCTCAGCCGGCACGACCGTCACGATCACCGACTCCAGCGGCACCGTGCTCGCCGAGGTGACCTCGCCCAAGCAGTTCGAAACTGTCGTGTTCAGCTCGGCGGATGTCTCAAGCGGCGCCACGTATACCTTCAGCACCGGCAGCACCACGGTCTCGGCTCAGACCGGAACCGCGCTCTCGGGCGGTATGGGCGGCGGTATGGGCGGCGGAGGAATGGGCGGTGGCGGAGGCGGTGGTCAGCGCCCCTGATAAGAGCGGCGCGTGAGGCGGGTGGCCCAACGGCTACCCGCCTCACGCACGAAATCGTGCCAGAAACTCTCTCGTGCGGGCCTCGCGCGGCGCGCCGAACACCTGGGCTGGCGTGCCCTCCTCGAGCACGCGCCCCTCGTCGAGGAACAGCACGCGATGCGCGACATCGCGCGCGAAGGCCATCTCGTGTGTGGCCATCAGAATGGTGGAACCCTCCTCGGCGAGCTGACGGACGAGGCCGAGCACCTCGCCGACGAGCTCCGGATCCAGCGCCGAGGTGATCTCGTCGAGTAGCAGCACCTCGGGGTCGGTTGCGATGGCCCGGGCGAGGGCCGCGCGCTGCTGTTGGCCGCCGGAGAGCCGGTCGGGATGCTCGTCCGCGAATGCTCCGAGCCCCACCCGATCGAGTAGCACCTTCCCTCGCTCTTCGGCGTCGCGGCGCGGAATCCGTCGCACGACCCGGGAAGCGAGGGTGACGTTATCGAGCAGGCTCAGGTGCGGGAACAGGTTGTAGCTCTGGAAGACGGTACCCAGCCGTGAACGCACCCGGTCGGCATCGACGCGCGGATCCGAGATGTCATCGTCACCGAGCAGGATGCGGCCATCGTCGATGCTCTCGAGCAGATTCAGGCACCTCAGCAACGTTGACTTACCCGATCCACTCGAACCGATCACCGCGACGACCTCGTGACGCGAGAGCTCGAGCGATACGCCGCGCAAGACGGGCTGGTCGCCGAATCTCTTCCACAGGCCCTCAGCCCGCAGCACGGCGCTCACAGGACCGATCCCGCCTGCTCGCGACGCTGCAGCTTCGCCGTGTACCAGTCGGCCACCCGGATCGTCGGGATCGCGAGCAGGACGAACAGGATGCCCGCGACGACATAGGGCGTGAAGTTGTAGGTAAGGGACACCTCCGAGCGGGCGGCCGCGACGGCATCCACGGCTCCGAGAATAGAGATCAGCCCGACATCCTTCTGCATCGAGATGAAGTCGTTCATCAGCGGCGGTGTCATCTTGCGTAGCGCCTGCGGCAGCACGACATGCCGAAGCGTCTGCACGTGGCCGAGCCCGAGGGCACGGGCGGCGAGCCGCTGTGACGGATGCACGGCCTCGATACCGGCACGGATGACTTCAGCAACGTATGCCGAGTAGGTGAGGGTGACCGCGATCACCCCGAGGACAACCGGCGGGATGCGCTGATCCATGATCGTGGGGATGCCGAACCCTACCAGGTAGAGCACGATGATGAACGGGAAGCCGCGGAACAGGTCGGTGTAGCCGGCCGCGAGCACCCGCAGCGGGAAGAACACCGGTCCGCGCAGGGTGCGGAGCACCGCGACAGTCAACGCGACAACGCTCACCGTGATGACCGACAGACCCAGCACCTGCAGGTTCAGGAGGAATCCGTCCCAGATCTTCGGGAGCGCCTCGATCGCGATCCGCGGATTGAAAAAGGCCTCTTGTACCGCCGACCACCCCGGCGTCTGGATGACAGTGAGCCAGACGACCGCGCCGAACACCACGGTCGACGCGACCGCAACGAGCACAGAGCGCTGCGACCGCCGGCGCCGATAGGCGCGGCGGTCGAGCTCGAGGGCGCTGAGCGGCGGCGGGCCGTCCGCGGCAGCAGGGGCGGGAGCGGTCACTGCAGGATCGGAACGCCCTGCTCGGCATCCAGCCACTGGTCGGTGATCTGCTGGAGCGTGCCGTCGGCGCGCAGCTCGTCAATCGCTTCCGACACGGATGCCGTCAGCGGTGAGTCCTTCGCCAGCACAACGCCCCACTCATCGGCGATTCCGCCCAGGGGCAGCTGGCCGACGATGAAGGAGTTCTCGATGTACTGCGACGTGGCAAGGAACGCCGTCGGCAGGTCGATCACGAACGCGTCGATCTGCCCGGCCTTGAGGGCTGCGACGGCATCCTCGTTGGACGAGTAGAGCTGGGTCGCCGTGTCGGGCTGAACTACCGCATCGATCGTCTGCGCGCTGGTCGAGCCCGACATCGCGCCGAAGACGAGGGACTTCAGCCCATCGATGTCGGTGACACCCTCTGCCGGTCCGCCCTCGATCGCCACGACAGCCTGGGCCGCCGAGTAGTACGGGGACGAGAAATCGACTGCCTGCTTGCGCTCGTCGGTGATCGTGTACTGCTGGATGTTGAAGTCGAAATCCTTCGGACCGGGGGCGATCGCTGCCTCAAAGCTCGTGCGCACCCATTCGACGTCGTCGGCAGCGAACCCGAGCTTGTCGGCGATCGCGTACGCGAGGGCCGCCTCGAACCCTTCGCCAGATGCCGGGTCATCATTGATGACGTACGGCTCGTACGCCGTCTGTCCGGTCGCGATGGTGAGCTTGCCAGGCGTCACGTACCCCGCATCGGCGGAGTCGGGTTGTTCGCCGGACGTCGAGCAGCCTGCCAGGGCGAGCGCCGAGAGCGCGAGTGCGGCAGCGGCGGTGAGGATACGGGCGCGCGATGCGCCAAGGGCACGGGACACAGGGCCTCCAAGGGTGGGTCGACGCACGGATGCTGTGATGCGCCGTTCCTCCATCATCCGTCGTCGCGGCGCCCCGGGACCAATTGCGCGGCGCTTTCTTACGATGCCCCGCAATACGGGCCTAGTCGAAGTCGGCGGCGACGGCATTGCGGTGGTACTCGAAGATCAGGCTGGTGCGGGTGGACGCCACACTGTGCCGGGCGGACAGGTGGTCGACAACGAAGCGCCGCACCGCCGACGAATCCTCGACAGCGATGTGGACCAGGAAGTCGTCAGCCCCGCCGAGAAAGAAGACCTGGATCACCTCGGGGATGCGTCGCACCTCTTGCGTGAAAGCACGGATGCTCTCCTGGCGCGCACCGGGACGCAGGGTCACTCCGATGACAGCCTGGAGCCCTCGCCCGAGGGCGCCCTGGTCGAGGGCTGCGTGAAAGCCCGTGATCACGCCGCGGTCTACGAGAGCGCGAACGCGGGTGTGCGCGGTTGACGGTGCGAGGCCGATCGCATCAGCGAGCGCCGCGTTCGTCATGCGGCCATCGGCTGACAGCAGCTCGACGATGCGTTCGTCGACGGGGTCGAGGTCCTTCTCCATACCGAATATTCTTCGCCATTCGAGCACCAGCGCCAACTCTTCTTCACGACAACGCGCCCGTATGCGCGGTTCTAGGCTCGATTTCTTCGTTCTGAAACATAAAGAGCAGAAGATCGTGCGATTCTCGGTTTCGACGGCGAGCTGTATGGCCGCGCTCAAGGAAGAACGGAGAAACCCATGCGGATCGGCGTACCCACCGAGATCAAGAACAACGAGAACCGCGTCGCCATGACGCCGGCAGCAGTGGACGCCCTCGTTCGCCGAGGCCACACCGTGACGGTGCAGCGCGGCGCGGGCCTCGGTAGCGCGTTCACGGATGACGCGTATCGCGCCGCGGGCGCACAGATCGCCGACACCGCCGAAGAGACCTGGGGCGGCGCCGAGATGGTCGTCAAGGTCAAGGAGCCGATCGCCCCCGAATACGGGCTGCTGCGCGAAGACCTCACCCTTTTCACCTACCTGCACCTCGCCGCCGACCGGCCGCTGACCGACGCCCTCATGAGCGCTGGAACTACCGCGATCGCCTACGAGACCGTGCAGACCGTCGACCGCGCGCTGCCGCTGCTCGCTCCGATGAGCGAGGTAGCCGGGCGCCTGTCCATCACGGTTGGCGCGAACGCCCTCATGAGCCCCGCGGGCGGGCGAGGGATGCTGCTCGGCGGCGTGCCCGGCACACCCAAGGCCAAGGTCGTCGTGATCGGTGGCGGTGTGGCGGGCGAGCACGCAACGGCGAACGCGCTCGGCTTGGGTGCGAACGTCACCGTGATCGACATCTCGCTGCCCAAGCTCCGCGCCCTGGAGGCTCGCTTCGGCGGAGCCATCCAGACCCGCGCCTCGACCCGATACGAGATCGCCGAGCAGCTCGCCGAAGCCGATCTCGTGATCGGGTCGGTCCTGATCCCGGGAGCTGCAGCCCCCAAGCTCGTGACCGACGAGATGGTCGCGGCAATGAAGCCCGGCTCCATTCTCGTTGACATCGCGATCGACCAGGGTGGATGCTTCGAAGGCTCACACCCCACGACCCACGACAACCCCACCTTCCCGGTGCACCAGTCGCTGTACTACTGCGTCGCGAACATGCCCGGCGCGGCGCCTCACACCTCCACACGCGCGCTCGGCAACGCGACCCTCCCATACATCGCGACGATCGCTGACCACGGCTGGGATGCGGCATCCGAGGCTGACCCGGCACTCGCGCGTGGACTCAACGTGCGGGGTGGCGTCGTGGTAAACGAGGGAGTGCGCGCCGCCTTCGGTATGTGATCCCTCCTGGGCCGGAATACCCTCCGGGGGTATCCTCGTTGTGGTCGAGAGTACGCCGACGACCCAAGGAGTGACGGCCATGAGCGGTTCGCACGAGCACCACCACACGGCAGCGACAGGGCGCGTCGAGCACGATGAGCACGCGCAGCACGAGAGCCACGAGAACCGCGAACGCCATGGATCGCACGATGCTCACAGCGGACACACTGGCCACGGGGATCACGTCGCGCAGTTTCGTCGACTCTTCTGGATCAACCTCGTCATAGCGATTCCGGTCGTCGCCTCATCACCCATGTTCGCGATGATCCTCGGCTACGCAGTGCCGGACTGGGCGCTGGTCGTCGCGCCGGTCCTGGGTACCGTCATGTACGCCTGGGGCGGCTGGCCGTTCCTCAGCGGAGCGATCTCGGAACTGCGCTCGCGCACGCCGGGGATGATGCTCCTGATCGGACTGGCCATCACGGTCGCCTTCTTCGCCTCCTGGGGGGCGACTCTCGGCATCCTGGACCATGCCCTCGAGTTCTGGTGGGAGCTGGCGCTGCTCATCGTGATCATGCTGCTCGGCCACTGGATCGAGATGCGCTCACTTGCGCAAACCACGTCAGCACTCGACTCACTCGCCGCGCTCCTCCCCGACGAAGCAGAACGCGTGGAGGGAGACCAGATCGTCACCGTCTCACCCGCCGACCTGCGAGCGGGCGACGTTGTCGTGGTGCGGCCCGGTGCCAGCGTTCCTGCCGACGGACGCGTCATCGATGGCCGCGCCGACATGGACGAATCCATGATCACCGGCGAGTCCCGGCCTGTCTCACGCGGCGTCGGCGACACCGTCACTGCCGGCACCGTGGCCGTCGACTCCGGCCTTCGCATCGAGGTGACCGCGACAGGCGACGACACGGCGCTGGCCGGCATCCAGCGCCTGGTGACAGAGGCACAAAACTCGTCATCCCGCGCGCAGCGCCTGGCCGACCGCGCCGCCGCGCTCC
>MDTF01009923.1_pt1 | contig 11478 bp, 10 predicted proteins | sample 811191 | NCBI WGS metagenome assembly MDTF01 (sample SAMN05326649, study PRJNA326480) | marine metagenome | isolation source: seawater | place: Southern Ocean | collected 2011
CACCATACCCAAGGAAAATTTCATCATTTTCTAGACTCAGGTAAGCGGAACCATTTCTTTCAAAGTAATTATTTTCAGTCATTGTTTTAAGTAAGTGATTATCTTAATAATTATCCTTGAGAGTAATATGTTTTATTTATTTTAATAATAAACTTTTAATTGAACTACAAGTTTTTATTGAATGAAGATCAGTATATTCTTTCCAATTTGAAAAGTCCGTCCAATTACTTAAGAATAAAAAATCTACATCAAATGCTTTAGAAACTTCATAGTCATATTGACTATCCCCAATAAATAATGCTGGATACTTTATCTTTGATAATTTAATTTCTCTATCAAAAATGACTTCCTTAGGATCTGGGCTTCCAAAAATACACCCTTCCAAAAATAAAGAATCTATCTTCCTAAAAGAAAAAACTTCATTAATCTCATCTTGATTACCACCTGAAATAACTATCCAATCAGAACTAAGCTCTTCTCTTAATTGGAAAATTCCTTGATTAATTTCACACTTTAATAGCTCGTGTTTAGTTATTTTTGAAAAATATGTTAAGAGACCATTAATCTTATCCTTACTAGCTTCACATCCAACGATTTTTTTTAAAAAAAAATCAAATTTTTGGTACCTAGAAATACCACCATTTTTGATATGATATTCTACTAAATCTTCAGCTTTATCAACACCATAACTTAATGCAGCATCATAAAATGCCTGGGTTTTTATACTGTTTGAGTTTAAAATTACCCCATCACAGTCAAAAATTAAAGTCTGATAATCATTAATTGAAAACTTCATTTAAAAGCTCTATTTATATTTTTCGACATTATTTCTCAAGTAATTAATTTGAACTGAAACGAATTGCCCTCTCTACTCTCGCAATATCATCAGGAACATCAACTGCTATTGATGAAGTAGAAACTTCTATCATCTTAATATCATACCCTAGCTCTAAAAACCTTAAAATTTCTATATCTTCAAGAAATTCAAGAGGGGTTTTAAAACTCTCACGGGCAAAATCTTGAAGAGCAATTTTTGGAAAAGCATAAATACATACTTGCTTCCATGCTTTACTGAAACTATTAATTTTATCAATTGGTATAGGTGCGCGACTCATATAAAGTAATTGAAAATCTTTACGAAACACTACTTTTGGGATATTAATACTTCTAAAATCTTTTTCTTCAAGAATTGGGCACATTGCATTAATAATTTGACTAGGATATTTTTTTGCTTCTTCGATAACTTTTTTAATGTCCTCAGGATCAATCAACGGCTCATCACCCTGGACATTTATAATAGTTTCAGCCTGGATTTGTTTAGAGGCTTCATAAACTCGATCTGTCCCTGTAAGACATTCAGAACTTGTAAGAAGAGCTTGTATGTTATTCTTTGAACAATGGTCAGCAATTTTTTCAGAATCAGTTGCTACAAAGATATTTGTTGAAGGAAGGACTTCTTTACATTGCTCCCAAACTCGGTGAATCATACTTCTACCTAATATATCAATTAAAGGCTTTCCTGGAAATCTGCTTGACTGATATCTAGCTGGTATTATTATTGCTGTATCTATATTCATAAAGAAATTATTATGCTAATTTTTTAGAAAAAAGTGATATTTCATCAAGTTCATAAGTAGTAGGTGTAATTGCTATTAATTGAATTGCATCAGAATTTTCCTTATACTGTTTCAGCATTTTTCCCATTTCTAACTGCCTTGGATCTGAAGTTTCATATCCATCAAAACCTGCTAAATATACTTTATCAGAGCCGCTTGAAGTGGCAATAGAAATAGCATAAGCAAGCGCTAGAGGTGAATTTAGAATACACCCATAATCAGCTATACTAAAAACACCTTCCTGAATTCGAAGACCATAGTCAAACACTTCAACTTTTTTAAACTTTTGATTAATAATATCAGACACTCTTGATAAAGGCATTATTATTGGTTTTTTCAGTTCTTTATATTTGTCTGACTCAATTAAAATTCGAGTTTCATGACAAGCTACATATGCATCAACAATATTTATAGGGACCTCTTCATTAATATTAAGGCATAAAACAATGGGTTTATGTTTTTTTATAAAATTTTGCAATGGCTCTATATACTTTTTTGTCCCTGGTCCAGACCCCAAAATTAAAACTGTTTTACCATTTAACCATTCACTAGAAGACCATGAGCCCTTTTCATTTCCTGCAATACCAGATGCAGCTCTATTCATTTTTTCAAAACTAAACGAAGGCGATGCAGTTGACTTTAAAAAATTAAGCGCTGAAAGAATATTATCAATTCCATAGCGCTCATCACTTAGCATTTCTTGAACATAAGTTGGGTGTATACCATAACTAGCTGATAAATAATAGTAAACACTTGAACCCCAATTATATTTCTTATGTAACATACCGAATTCTTCAAGAGCAATCGGGAAAAGAGCGTCATACAAATAATTACCATAATTATTTTTTACTAGCTCAATAAGCAAATATTCTGTTTTGGCATTACCAGCCCCCCTTCCCATACCAGAAATCGTTGAATCAATAAAAATAGCTCCAAAATCTGCAGCAGCCATTGAGTTACTTAATGCAAGGTCTTTATTGTCATGAGTATGAATTCCAATTGGGCCATCCCAACCCCTTTTTATTGCTGTCATTACATCTACAACAGATTGTGGGTTCATATTGCCAAATGAATCTGCAAAATATAAAACTTCTATAGTTCGCCAACTTGCAATTTCTTTTGACAATTTAGAAATTTCATCTTTTTCTATTGAATCAATTTGCATTATATTTATAAAGACTCTATAACCAAGATGATTTAGTATTTCAGCTATCTCAGAGCATTTGTCAATATCACTAGCTTTTGTGGCAATTCGGACTATATCAACTGGCGAATTAGCTTTTTTATCAAAAAGATAATTAACCGCTCCATTAACCCCTTCTTTGTATTTGATTAATTCAGAGGCATTAACCATTACCGCAATTTGAATACTCTTTGGAAGATTCAGAGCATCAAGGTAACTATCAGTAGAAAAAGCAAAAGGGCCCATAAATTTATCTTCAGATAAAAAACGAAACCCTATCTCGACAATATCAATCTTAGCAGCCGTTACTGAAGATATATACTTCTTAACAAGATTTTCATCAAAATCCCAGTTTAGATAATAACCCCCATCCCTAAGAGTACAGTCAAGAGCTTGTAATTTCATATTAGAATAGTCCTATTATTGATAAATTTTGAATAATAAAGATTAAAAATTAAAATTATTATTTAATAATTGAGAGGCAATTCGGCGATCATTCTCACTCCTAACCTCAAAAGAAGCTAATGGCGAATCAACCTCAAAAAGCCCAATATTAGAGTCAAAAATAGTCTCCTGACGAATAAATTCAGGATAAGAAATACAGCATAAGCCTTTCAACCCAATATAAGATTTTTCTTTATAAGCTCTGGGAGCATCTCCACTATCCACTCTGACAAATGAAGAATTTTCTCTTTCTTGCCATAAAGACCCACTCTCTGATTGAGCTGCAACAAGAGTGTCTAATCCATTACTAAGGATATGATCAATCATTTCATCAATAAGACCCTTCCTCCTAAATGGAAATGTCTCTTCTAGTGTTACTACTAGATCAGGATATACTCCAGTTTTCTCGAGGTTAATAATAAAATCTTTTAAGACTGCGTCCAAACCAATATATGGCATCGTTAAATTATCAGATCGCAAATGTGGGCATTCTGCCCCATAATTTTCTGCTGATTCAGCTGTAGCTTTGTTATTAGTGCTAACAAAAACACGATTAATATATTTTGATTTAATAGCGGACTCTATTGTAAAAGACATTTGATGTTTTTTACCTATAAGTCTATCTTCATCTTTAATAGGAATTATGGCAACAATATTCAAACTTTTAGCATTTAATTGAGCCTTAGGTTTCAATGACAAATCCATGCTTTGAATAATTCTTACTACATTGTTACATCTTTCGACATTTCCATCTTGATGAATTCCATGATAATGATATACACTTGCATCAGGGGAATAGCCAAGCTTATAGCCAAGATTCAACATTTCTTGGCCCCAGAGCCTATCCTCGATATTTGTTGTTTCATTGTCAAAAGGAGATATTTCCCATAGAGAGCGTCGCAAAATAGAGTTAGCATTATGAAAAAAACTATCCTTAACTTGAACTTTTTTATCCAATCCAAAAACTAACAGTAAGTCTCTCTTATCACTTGGTGTTGAAAAAGACATTGGTTCTTGTCTTCCATATATTCCAGCATAATCATCATCCTCTTCTAACATTTTTACCAAACTTTCAAGCCAAATATCATTGACTGGAATACAATGAGCAGAAAGACAGACAATATAATCTCCTGATGAAGCCTGAATTCCCAAATTTAAAGAATTTCCAGGTAAGTAGTCTTTAATTGTCACATACTTAATTCCTTTGAAAGCTCTTGATTTTTCAATAGTATTATCTATGCTCTCATTATCTACAAGAACTACTTCAATATTTTTATATGTTTGTGCATAAACTGCATTCAAGCAAGGAACAATCCACCTTTCTTCATTTTTTGTTCGTATAATTATTGAGCACTTTTTAGACATTTTTTTATTTTTTTAATAAAACTTTAGTTATCATTTTATTCTATCTAAGACATAGTGGTAATACATCAACTAAAGTTTATAAAAATGTGATAAACACTTGGCATACAAGTAATTATCACATTATAAAAAACTTATATTAAATATGAATCTTCTAACTAAATTAAAAAATCACATTAATTAAGGAAGCTAAATTTTCTAATAACTCTTCTTCCAAATCCAAATAAAAGATTAGTAAACTTAAGAAAATCTTTTTCTACTAGTTTTAAATGACCCAATATATTTAATTGGTTGTTATCAAACTTGATATCATTTAATAATTTTTTATTATCTTTCTTACGAAAGATTGCTCTTACCCACTCATCTCCATAAACTAACTCAAAACCATTTCTCTCCCATATGATTTTTAAATGCTCTAATGAAAAATGATAATTATGTTCAAACTGTAGGTATTGTAAAAAATTATTTGATGATTTTAACCCCATCTCCTTTATTGATTTTTCTCTAGTTTGATTCCAACCAAAAATTCCTGGGACTTCCACAAAGATAAAACCCCCCTCTTTAAGGAGTTTAGATGCAGATTGAATAGTGGCATCTAGATCCATAACATGTTCAAAAGAGTGGATTAACATAATTAAATCAAAGCTACTATAGTCATTAATTGAACCTATGTCCCCTTGAATTAGATTTAAACCCCTTTTTAAACCAGGCTCAAGAAAAGGCAAAGAGAAATCACATCCTGTAACAGACTTTCCAATTAGATGATAAGGCATTAAGTTACACCCATCACCACAGCCAATTTCTAGTATTTTTTCTATTGTAGTAAATTTTTCATTGAGCTTATTTAATAGAAATGAAAATCTTTTCCAAGAAAATGAATCTAAAGAAGTCCTTTTAATAAAATTTTTCTCAGGATCGCCCCATCTACCTACTCCAAATTGAGCCTCATAAAACTCCTTAGGATTAGAAATATAACTATTGTTAAATACAAAATCACATTCCTTACAAACAACTGTATCACAAGGAAATCCTATTCTATCAACTTCAGAAATTAAGTACACTTCAATACAAGAACAAATTGGGCACGAGCTATGAGAACCTATATTTTTATGAGGGTTGAATTCAATTTTTTTGAGTTTATTACGATTTATAAAAAAATTTTTTTTAAACCTAAAACTTAGTAATTTTCTACTTATATTCATTGCTCACCAATTCATCATATTCTAATAAATAGTCAGATTTTTCACTATTTATTGCTCGCATTAATAGGTCGGCCAGTTTTAAGTCTTCAGCAGTCTTTATGATAATTCCTGAGGTTTTTTTAACTGAATAAGTTTCAAATTTCCCACAAAACAGAGAAAAACCTTTATTAATGAAATCAGATAAAAACGCGTTTCTTCTCCACATCATTAATGAATAAACAAATGGCTCTACAGGTGATAACTCTTGAGTTTGTGCAAACATCCCATCCTTATCATAGTTAATGGAATGGCCCTTATAGTTACAATGCACTTGCATTTCTTCTACTGTAATTAGAGAGTCAAGTCTATGTTTAAGAAAATATGAAATTATTTTTAAAAGTTCTTGGTGCGTCTGAAAAGGGGCTATTGGATTAACCCAAGCAACTATATCTGCCTCAGGATAGGACTGCATGAAATCAGCAACAACAGCATCACTTTTAGCAACTGATGAACCAAGATCTTCAGGTCTATGGTAAAAATCAACTTTATATCGATTAGCAATATCACTAAAAATATTATGTTCTGAATTAACAATGACTTTATCAAAAACACCTGATTTTACTGCTGCATTAATTGCATAACTAATCATTGGCTTTCCATCGATCAACGCAAGGTTTTTCATTTTCAACCTAGTGCTGCCAAGACGAGCAGGAATCATCGCATAGACTTTTAATTTTTTCATAATTACTTCTATATGTTTACATCAATCCAACTATTATCTTTAGATAAACTAGTATGGGCTGATTCAATTACAGCTGTACTAATCATTGCCTCAGAAAAAGTTGAGCGTTCAAATTGAATTTCATCCAGAGTTATGAGTCTAGAATTAATTTTAAATACATCAGTTAAAAACTGTTTAACACTATCTATTCCATACCCTCGCCACTCTTTTCTACCGACATTATTCCCAAACTCATAACAGAAATCAGGATTTGGTTGTTCGATTCCACTATTATCAAGATTAATCTTAATTCCTCTTTCTTTTTGGTCTGATTCAAACCTTCCATTTGTGCCTACAAGCTTAATCTTTTGATCAGACATGGCACTAGAAGATTCTGGGTCTATCCAATTAGTCAATATAGTTTGAGAAAACAACTTACCATTTGGAAGTTCCCACTCTATAAAGCATTGTATTGAATCATAAGTATCAAGCCCCTGAGCAGGTAGCCAGTTTTTTTGACCTAGGGCCATTACCCTTAAAGGCATTGCATTTGTTACAAATCGCACTACATCTATGTAATGAACACCAAGATATTGCAAAATACTTGTTTTTTCAGCCCAATCTTTAAAAATTTCAGTAGGTATTGATTTACGCTGACTATATTCAACCCAACAATAGAGGAGATCTCCTAGTTGGTTAGATTGGAGCCTGTCTCTTATAATTAGATTTGACTTGTCATACCTTTTGTGAAATTCAACAGCTGCATATAAAGACTTTTCTTTTGCCAAATCAACAAGTTTTTTTGCCTCCTTTAAGGTAGGAGTTAGTGGTTTGACAATTAAAACTGGTAAATTCGAATTTAAACAATCTTGGGCAACTTGAAAATGAAGATGATCTGGAACCACAATAATTGCACAAGCTGGCCTTTCAATCTCACTTATTACCTTTTTATAAAAAGACGAATCTATAATGCCAGAACTAGGTAGAAATGAAATATCAACACTAATACCAGTATCTAACAACAAGGCATCAGATTTTACTTTTAAAGATTCACTGTTATTTCCATTTGTTCCTACAAAACAAACTTTCCCCAAAGAAGAATTATTTCGCTGCCACTCAACAATTGCTGGAAGGATAGTGCCGTATCCACTTGTTCCTCTTCCTGTTGAATACATCCCTGTTCCAATAACTACAATATTCATATTACCTTAGATCCATTAGAGATAACCAGTCCATTTTATTAGCAACTTCAAACTTATGTTTAGACCAATTTATACTCATATTGTCACTATAATTGTGATTCTCACAGAGCCAACAAAATGCCGCATTCAAGTCTTGTCTGGATAATACAGAATAAATTGGTGAAATATTACTTTTCAGACCTTCTCCAAGTTTCTCTGCTGAAATATGCTCATACTTCCCATCAGAGTCATATTGAACTACAGGTATATTATACTGAAGGGCTTCCTCAATAGTAGTGGACGAATAACTTAATAAAAAATCAGAAGCCATAAGATAATCTTCAAATTCTCCATCCATAAATATATCGTAACATTCAGATTTATTTAAAGAAGACTTTAAATCATCAATACTAATTTCCTTATGAGGACGAAAACGAATTGCTAAAAATAAGCCAGGTATATTCTCAATTGCTTTAATTACATCATTAATATTATTTATATACTCATCAAGAGTCTCATAAACCAAAGGCCTTAAAGAATTCCAACTCTTAGGAGTTCCAGCATGAAGTATTATTCGCTTGCCTAAGTGGTCATTAAATAATTTTTTCTTGCATTGCAACTGGCTTTTTCTATTTAGATGTTGTTGTGCAAATAATAGTGGCCCAGTGATTATTTTTTTTGAAATTACTTTTTTTTGATTTTTAAAAAACTTGTATGCCCAAGGAGTTTGAATGGCCACAAAAGGATAATGAGCATTAAAGAGAGTTTGAGAATGTATTGACCATTCTAATTCAGCCAAAGGCTGATTATGGGGAACATGAGAGCCATGAGAGATTAATAAAGCAGGAATATTGGACTCCGAGCAAATCTCTCCCAAAGTATGTCCTATACCAAGGCTATGTTGAGAAAATACTTTTTTTGGCTTAATAGTCTTTAATATTTTTTTTAAAGATACGGTCTCACCATTAAGATGGTGCATTTTTTTACTTAAAGTATTCTCAATAAAATCGATCAAAAAAGTATTAATATTTAAACCAAAAATTGATACTAAAGTTGGCTCTTTTAAAAAATATTTTTTAATTTTTGAATTATAAGTATCTATTTTTTTTTGAAAAAATGTATATTCATTTAATTTAGTATCTGAGGGAAGGAATATAAAAAAATATATCTTACCCATTAACATTTCTTTTAATCGAGTCTTCAATGAATTCCTTTGGATGGTCAAATATACTGGAAAAGCTTGATCAGTATGTTGACTAACTTTACGAATAAAATGAGGCATCTTAAAGGTATCCTCTAAGGCAAGAATTGGACTTTTACTTTTCCATACAAGCTTAAAAAAAACTAATTGAGCCTCAAAAACTAATTGTTTGAATAATTTTTTTATTGAAATTAAATTATTTTTTTTACTTTTTAAAATTTTTCTATTATTGATATTTTGAGTAGTAATTCCAATAGATGTTGCATAATTTTTTACAATTTCATTAAGTAAGTATTTTTTATTACTAGAATCAATTTTTGAGTTTTTATGAGAAATTTCGGAAAAATTTATTAGCTTATTTGGTTTATATTTTTTAACTGCCTTATTAATAATATACAGCATTGAAAGAAGATAATGGAGATGGAAGCGAAAGTGAAAAATCCAAGTTTTTTCAAATGCTTGGTAAGTATTTCCACCACTTTTATTATTTAAAAAAGGTCTTATTTCCTCTACTATTTCAAATGACTTACTTAGAACATAGCGATGCCCTTCTGGGCCAAACAACTTTAAGGTGGTTTCAAAAGGAATGCCTATTCTTTTAAGCTCTGCAGAAACTGCAGGCATTATTGAAACAACAACAGTATCTTTATTGACAACACTTTCAAGGAATTTTATATCATCTATATCATCTATAAAAACTAAACTGCTGGGCATATTAGTAATACTTTTTATAAAAAAGTTAATTCAACATTATGTTTGACAGACATTGCAATTAATGCATTGGATGTTGGTAAATCTAATGGGATTCCATTTTTCATTCTATTTTTTGAGCAGATTATTTGTGGATCCCCCGGCAGCATAACTGAACCTCCATCAAGTGCAGGCTCCAATCTTACTTCATCAGTCATTTGTTGCATATAACCAATAAACTCTTCTTTGGATATAGCTCCATCAGAGCGCATTACCATATAGAATTGGCCTAACTTTCTTTGTTCTGTCATTTGAGTTGTAAACATTGCAGGAATTGACCTGCCAAATGCCATACCCGTATACACTCCACACAAAATATCCACCATTGAAGATAAGCCATAGCCCTTATATGACCCTGTCGGCATAACCGCTGCAGCTTTATGAGGGTCTGTAGTTGGTCTCCCATCAATATCAGCTGCAATCCCTTTATCCAATTGTTTATCTAGACTCCTATTCACCTTCACGCGATTCCATGGCACTATACTAGTTGCCATATCTAGACAATAAGGTTCTTTATCTAATCGAGGAGCTGCAAAACAGACTGGGTTAGTTCCAAAATATGGTCGACTACCACCGTGTGACAAAATTAATGCGTCTGCATGAGTAAAAGCAAATGCTATATAACCCTCTCTTGCTGCCTTTAGGGCCATGCTAGCCATTGCACCAGGATGACTGGAATTAGATACAGCAATAGAAGCAACTCCTTGTGTTTCTGCAATCTCCATAGCAATATTAATTGCCCTCATCCCAGCAGCATGGCCAAATGCATTATCAGCATCTAAATGAGCAATAGATGGGAATGTTTTTGTTACTTTAAATTTTGGACTAGGATTTTTTCTGCCGCTTACTGCAGAATCAAAGTAATGAGGAAGAAGTCTAATTCCATGAGAATCAACCCCCCTTAAAGAAGTTTCACACAAGCCAGTAGTAACGGCATCTAGTGAACACTTATCCAGTTTCGCTATTTGAAGAATATTTTTAGTGAATGTAACTAAATCTTCATATTTAATTTTTTGAATAAAAGGCTCCTTATATTAATTTAAATTTAACAATCATCAAGCTACCTTATCTCTACCAAACTCTTTTGAATATTCATCATTTGCCATACTTATAATAATATTTTTTTCAAATCCCTCAATAGAATATTTTAAAAGAAAACTAAGATAGAAACCAATTCTATTTACTCCTTTAAAGTCTAGAAATGGATCAAATTCAAGCAAATGACTTGACCAATCTCCAATTAAACTTAAATCTTCATTTGAGTTAATTTTTTTAAGAGATGAAATAACCTCATTTACACTGTCAAATATAACAGTATTGTAAGCCCAAGAGAAAAAATCAGGCTCTACAGATTGTAACCCTCCATAGTTATATAAGATTCCTGGTTTTTTTAATAAAATACACTCTACAATTGAAGCTGGTATGTCGTGAGCTGCAACTCCTACAACCATATCAGATATATTTGCATACACCGATGGCTTGATTCCATTTGCTTCAGTAACAACATGCAATCTATTAGTTTCAAGTGCCTCTTTTAGTATTTCAGCAATATTCAGAGAGTTAAGAAATATTTGTTTCTTAGGTTTAATGATTAAACCAATATCTGGAGTATTGATCAATAGTGTTAAAAGACCTTTATACAAAGTCTCCATATCTTGTGTTAATGTAACCTGATACCCATAATCTTTATTCAAAGCATGATTACCATCGAGAAAAAGTATTGTTTTATTAACTCCAAAGGTATTAAAGTTTTTCATAATGTAATCAACATCTTTGTATTGATTGATTACATATTGGTCTAGCATATAGCATCCTGTAGTTAAGATACTTTTAAAGGGC
>MDTF01012447.1_pt1 | contig 11472 bp, 12 predicted proteins | sample 811191 | NCBI WGS metagenome assembly MDTF01 (sample SAMN05326649, study PRJNA326480) | marine metagenome | isolation source: seawater | place: Southern Ocean | collected 2011
AAAGACGATAAAGAAAAAAGCGCCTAAGATATATTAAAAAAGGGAGCAACTTTTTGTGGCTAAGAGAGACTACTACGATATCTTAGGGGTAGGTAAATCTGCTTCTAAAGACGAAATTAAAAAAGCCTACCGTACAACTGCATTTAAATATCATCCTGATAAAAATCCTGGTGACAAACCAGCGGAAGAAAAGTTTAAAGAAGCCAGTGAAGCATATGGAGTGCTGTCAGATGACAAAAAGAAAACTAACTACGATCAATTCGGCCACGCAGCTTTTGAAAATAATGGTGGAGGTCAAGGATTTGGTGGATTCGACACTTCATCTTTTTCAGATATTTTTGAGGACTTTTTTGGAGATTTTTCAGGAAGCTCTTCTGGACAATCAAACAGAAGGTCATCAGGTAATAGAGGTAATGACTTACGATACGATTTAAGTATTAATCTTGAAGAAGCTTATAAAGGCTTAGAAAAAAAAATTAACTATACAACTTATAAAAAATGTGGTGGCTGCAAGGGTAGTGGAGCAGAACCTGGATCAAAACCGATTGTTTGTGATTACTGCGACGGAAAAGGCAAAATTAGATCTAACCAAGGCTTTTTTACAGTTCAACAAACATGTCCGCAGTGTAGTGGTTATGGAGAAACTATTGGTAAAACATGTTTAAAATGTCGAGGTAATGGAAAAGTTCAAAGTGATGAAAATGTTTCAGTTAAAATTCCAAAAGGTGTTGATGACGGAACACGTATAAGACTATCGGGGAAGGGTGAGGCTGGTACAAAAAGTGGAGGCAATGGAGATTTATATTTATTTATTTCAGTTCAAAACCATAACCTTTTTAAAAGATCCGAAGAGAACTTATTTTTTGAGCTACCAATTACGTTTACAGATGCTGCTTTAGGAAAAACTATAGAAGTTCCTTGTATTGATGGTAGTAAAATTAAAGTTAAAATTCCAGAAGGAACACAATACGGCAAACAATTAAGATTAAAAGACAAAGGTATGCCGCTATTACGAAAAAGTTCTTATGGCGATTTATATATTAGAATTATTCCAGAGGTTCCTATATCGTTAACTAAGAAACAAAAAGAACTTTTAGAAGAATTTAAAATATTAGAAAATACAAAACTAAGTCCAACTATCAAGAGCTTTTTTGAAAAAGCTAAGAAATTTTGGGGAACAAAATAATGAAGAAAATTAATTTAGCAATCTCAGGCTGTAAAGGTAAAATGGGCCAACAACTTGTTAAATCTACTAAGAAAGATAAGAAATTTAAATTAATAAGTCTTACAGAAAATGTGCTAATTAACAAAAAAATTAACAATATTAGACCAAGTTTAAATAACGAGGAAGCTTTCAAAAAAGTTGATATAATAATAGATTTTACTGTTCCAAAATGTACTCTTGAGATTCTAAAAATTGCCTCAAAACTTAAAAAAAAAGTTGTTATTGGGACAACAGGCTTTACTCAAAAAGAGGAGATTTTAATTAAAAAATATTCAAAAAATATTACAATTTTAAAGGCAGGAAATATGAGTTTGGGTATTAACCTGCTTATGTATTTAACAGAAATTGCATCAAAATCTTTAAGTAATAATTTTTTAAGTAAAGTCTTTGAAGTTCACCACCAACATAAAAAAGACCATCCATCAGGTACAGCATTAATGCTTGCTAAGGGAATAGCTAAAGGTAAAAATAAAGATCTCTACAAGCTAATGGGGGGGAAATTTTTAAACAAAAAATCTTTTCCATATGGAAAGAAGATAAATTTTAACTCATTAAGAAAAGGTAAAATAATTGGAGAACATGAGGTTAAATTTTCTAGCGGTAAAGAAATAATTACCTTAAACCACGAAGCATTCGATAGAACTCTTTATTCGGAGGGAGCTTTAACAGCTGCAAAATGGCTAATAAATAAAAAACCAGGTTTATATTCAATGAGGAATGTTTTAAATTTTAAATAAATTTAAAATAATGAACAACAATCAAAAAGTTAGGATAATCTTAAAAATACTAAATAAAATCTATCCTTCTACACCTATTCCCTTAAAACACACCAGTAAGTTCACTTTATTAGTTTCTGTTCTTTTGTCTGCTCAATGTACGGATCGTAATGTAAACAATGTAACCAAAAATATATATCCAAAATATAATAAACCTGAACATTTTGTTAAACTAGGAAGAAGAAAAATAGAAGCGCTCATTAAAAGTATAGGTATTTTTAGAGTAAAGGCTAAAAGTATATATCTGATGTCAAAACAATTGATGGCAAATCATCGTGGAAAAGTTCCTAATAGTTTTGAAGAACTCGAAAAATTACCTGGTGTTGGCCATAAAACTGCAAGTGTAGTTATGTCCCAAGGTTTTGGGCAATCGGCTTTCCCCGTTGATACACATATTCATAGGTTAGCTCAAAGGTGGGGATTAACCAATGGTAAAAATGTGTTACAAACTGAAAGTGATTTAAAAAAATTATTTCCAATAAAGTATTGGAACAAACTTCATCTGCAAATAATTTTTTATGGCCGTGAATATTGTAAAGCTAGGGAATGCTACGGTATAGGTTGCAAAATTTGTAGCACATGTTATCCCAGTAGAAAAAAACCAATTAAAACTATAAAGGCTTAATAAATATTATGAAAATCTTAGGTATAGGAAACGCAATTGTTGATGTTATTTGCAAAGTAGATGAAGAATTTTTAGTTATAAACAAATTAATTAAAAGTACTATGAAATTAGTAGATGAAAAAGAATTTAAGCAATTACTATCTAATTTAAATATTGAAAGAACCATAGCTGGAGGATCTGTTGCAAATTCTATTGTAGGTCTGTCTCAACTCAAAAATGAGGTAAGTTTTATAGGAAAAATTAATGAAGATAAGCTGGGAAATGAATACGAAAAAAGTTTAATTAATGAAAAAGTAAAATATTGTTATAATAAAAAAAAAGAAGATACTCCAACAGGTACCTGTTTAATCTTGATTACTCCAGACTCAGAAAGAACAATGTGTACATTTCTTGGGGTAGCAGGAAAAATTGCTCCAGATGATATTGATGAAAGTTTCATTAAACAAAGTGAGTTAGTTTTTTTAGAAGGTTATCTGTGGGACGAAGGTGCGCCAAAAGCAGCTTTTGATAAAGCACTTAAACTTGCAAATAAATCAGCTATGTCTTTATCTGATAAATTTTGTGTAGATAGACACAAAAAAAGTTTTTATAATTTAGTTAAAAATAAACTAGATATTATATTTGCTAATGAGCAAGAGATAATGGAATTAATTGATGCAAAATCATTTAAAGATGTGATTAAATTCGGAAAAGATTTAAATAAAACATTGGTAATAACAAGATCCGACAAAGGAAGTGTCGCAATAACTGGATCTGAAGTTATTGAATGCGAGGGTCAGGAAAATCTGAAAATAGTTGATCTAACTGGAGCAGGAGATTTATTTGCAGCTGGTTTCTTACATGGATATATTAATAAAATGTCTAATGAGAAAAGTTTAAAAAAAGGTACAGAAATGGCATCTAAAGTAATTCAAAAAATTGGCGCTAGGCTAAATTAGTTTTTTTTCGTTTAAAACTACCTTTACCTTTTTTGGCTTTAACAACTCGCTTACGATATTTTTGTGAGAACAAATCTACAGCTATTTTGTTTCTTTTTTTCAAATTGAATAACCTAATTTAGAGTTAATTATAAAATTGTCATCTTTAAATTTGCTTAATATTTTTTTTCTAAGCCGATAAATATGTGTTTCAACAGTGTGGGTGTCTGCTCTATCTGAATATTTCCATACTTTTTTTAAAATAACATTTTTAGATATCGGCTTTTTTTCATCGAATAATAATTCAATGAGTTGAATTTCTCTCTCCGTAATAATAAGAGATAAATTTTCTTTCTTTAATTTTCTTTCATTTTTATCAATGAGGTATTCTTTAATTTTTATAGATGAATTTTGATTATATTTAATAACTGTTATTAAATTTGTGATACTACTGGAAATCTCTGGAACACTTAAAGGTAAAGTAACCACATCATCATAAATAAAATTAATAGAACTGGAGAAGTCTAATTTTTTTAATAATAAAATAGGTTTATTTTTATTTTGATTAATTGAAAACAGGATATCTGGAAGATTACAAACATCGGCATCGACTAATATACAATTACATAATAAGCTGGATGAATCAGAAAAAGCATTTTTATCAAAAAAAATTACTGAAAAATTTAAATATTCTTTAATTTCATCTAAAGAATTGTTAAAGTTTTTTGTACCAAAAACAAGTAGACTATTTTTCATAATTATATGAATATAAAATTAAAAAATAAATTTTTATACTTTAATAAGTATAAGATAAAATGTGCAATAGGTAAAAGAGGAATTACGCCTAGAAAAGTAGAAGGTGATAAAAAAACGCCGATGGGAACTTTTAAATTTAAATTAATATTTTACAGGAAAGACAGAATTTCAAAACTAAAATCACCCCTTAAAAAGATTATTATAAGAAAAAATATGGGGTGGTGTGATGACGTAAAGTCAAAATATTACAATAAAATGATCAAATATCCATTTGATTTTAGTGCAGAAAAACTCTGGCTCAAAAAAAAAATTTATGATGTTATAATTGTTATTAATTACAATTCTAAACCTATTATCAAAAATAAAGGAAGTGCAATTTTTTTACATATTGCTAAAAAGAACTATAAACCGACAGAAGGTTGTATCGGCGTATCAAAAAAAAATATTATTTTGTTAGCTAATAAAATAAATAGCAAAACAGAAATAGTAATTGGTTAACTTCTGTTACCAAAAATTGAACTTCCTAATCTTATAAAAGTAGTTTGATAGTTTAAAGCTTTTTTAAAATCTGATGACATACCCATGCTTAGTTCTTTTAAATCTAATAACTTGTTTAATTCCATTAATTTTTTAAAATAATTATCAGCATTCTCATCATTAGGAGGGATGGTCATTAAACCAATAATGTTAATTTTTAATTCATTTACGCAATAATAATAAAAATCATCAAGAAGATTTATTCCAATTCCAGCTTTTTGTTTTTCGTTACCAAGGTTAACTTGAATAAAATATTTCAGTTTTCTATTGGTAATTTTTTCTTGCTTAGCTAGAATATTAGCAAGTTTTTGGTTATCCAATGAGTGAATATAATCAAAAAGTTTTATCGCATCTTTTGCCTTGTTGCTTTGTAATTTTCCAATCATATGTAAACTTATATTGGGGTTAACTTTTTTGAAATCTAACCACTTAGACTGGGCTTCTTGAACTTTATTTTCACCAAAATGTAAGTGGCCATAATCAACCAGTGGCTTTATTTGATCAGAAGAAAATGTTTTAGAAACAGCAATAATCTTTACATTGCTATTACCAATGAGAGATTTTATATTTTCAAATCTAGAAATTATTGGATTCATTTATGTTCATTATAAAGAATAATTATTATTTATACATAGAAAATACCATGTCCATAAATATTGATAAATTAAAGAAAAATAAAAAAATCTCTATTATCTACCGTAACAATGGAGTTCTTGAAAATCATTTAAAACTATATGTATTTAGAAAGAAATGTAAAATTAAAAAATTTAAGTTTTATGTAGCTAATAATTACAAACTTGCTAAATCTTGTAAAGCGGATGGTTTATATCTTTCATCCTATAATAAAAAAAATTATTTTTCTTATGGTTGTAATTTAATAGGGTCTGCACACAATTTTAAAGAGATATATGAAAAGATAAAACAAGGTTGTGGTACAATTATTTTATCAAGACTTTTTAAAACATCCTATAGAAATAAAAAAAATTATCTTGGTGTAAATAAATTTAATTTAATTAAAAAGAACTTCTCAATAAACATAGTGCCATTAGGTGGAATAACAAATAATAACTTACTTAAGTTGAATTTAGTTAAATCTCAAGGTTTATGTCTTTTTTCTGAGATAAAAAAAAAGCCGGCTATTTCTAACCGGCTTTTTTAACTTAAATTTGAGTACTAACTAAAACGCCATTACTACTGCAAATAGAGTCTCACTACCTTTTCTACCACTAACGTAATCAACATTGTCTAAATCCTTTTGAGAAATTGACATAGTCATTCCGCCCATAGTGTAAGCAGCTTGTAAAGTATCTATTTCAAGTTCTACATTTGCTTTTGTATCACCTGTACCAACTGCAGTTCTTTTTTGTGCTTCAGAGTATTCTCTTTCGACAGATAGTGATAAATTATCATTTACCGTGTACCCTAATGAGAAAGCTTTGTTTTCAAAGCCTTTTACTGACGCTTTTAACGCTGCAGTATTTAAAACTGTCGTTGTTGTCATAGATGTAAAGTCATCAATGTTGTTGGCTACGAAATGTTCACCATAACCTATTGTGAATCCACTTATTGCGTATTTACCACCGAAGCCACCTGTTTGGTAACCTTGTAAACGAGTATTCCCCTCATTTTCTTTTTCTAGATAAGAAGCATACAATGATAGACCTTCAACTGGACTAGTCATAACTTGGTATTGGTAAACTTTATCTCCATCACCCAACGCGTTTATTTGTCCAGAACTATTCCCAGAAACTTTCTTTTTTGAAGAGTTTGGAGCTACAGCGAATTTAAATGAAGTTTCGAAAGGCAATAATCCTGCCGGTGTATGATACTGCACGTTGTTATACGAGTCGATTGCTTCACCATATACGATATTTCCACCGTCACCATTGTCTGAACCAGCTCCGTAAGCTGCTGCAGAAAATTTGTACTTAGTAGATAAACCACCTTCAGTATTGTAAGCCGCTACAGTACCGTAACCAGTAGTTAATTCTAATCGTGAATCGTCTGATGTTGTATTACCACTTGCGTTATCATCTAACTCTACTTGGTATTTCCATGTCCAACCATTGTCCATTTCACCTGTACCAGTAAATGCTAGTTCGTTAGTTATACCGATTTCTTTACCATTTTCATTAACTTTATCAGTACTACCACTACCCTGCATATTATACGTAACTTTTGCAGTTCCTGTAACTTCTAGAGTTCCAGCGTTTGCAGAAGTAAACGAAATTACAGAAGCAAATAATACGATTGCTTTTATTATGTTTTTCATTTTATCCTTTGTTTGTCTTTTGTTACTTTTTAATTAATATTAATTAACTCCTCTGTTTTAAATCAAATCAGCTACTTGTGGCCTCTTAATTAACTTTTTTATCATTTTAGTTAAAATATGTGCTATATATGCAACATATCAATTTTACTGGTTTTATAGTACTTATTTGCAATTAAGTTTAAACTAATAGTATATTTTTAATAAAATTTTAAGTTAAAGTTAGCTTCTTGAATATAAATGAGTAAAAAAATTATCTTTTTATGCCTTTTTCTATCAATTTTTGTGACTTCCTGCGGAGGATTCAAAAAAACAAGCTCGGATGTACCGCAGAATGCCCAAGAAAGAGCAAGAAAAAATGTTGAAGAAGGAAGGGGAGCTTCTATTGGAGGGCTTCTAAAAGGCAGAAAAGGTACTAACTATGAATTTAGTACATCGAATCCATTGTGGAGAGCAACTTTAGAAACTTTAGATTTTTTACCACTATCAAATGTAGATTATTCTGGGGGTGTAGTTATTACAGATTGGTATTCCGATAATTTGAATAATAACGATTCTATAAAGATAAGTGTTCAATTTTTATCAAATCAAATTCGAGCTGACAGTTTAAAAATAAATATTTACAAGAAAGCATGTAATGCACAAAATAATTGTCGTGTTAAATTAACTGAATCAAAAATAAAAAATGAATTATTAGAAGTTATACTTGTCAAAGCAAAAACGTTAGAAAAAAACACTAAGCGTTAATTTATTGATTATGGAGCGATATTCTTTTCAATTAATTGAAAAAAAGTGGCAACATATTTTTGATAAAAAAAAATTATACCGTACAAAAGATAACCCAAAATTTTATTGTCTGGAAATGTTTCCTTACCCGTCTGGTAAAATACACATGGGACACGTTAGAAACTATACAATAGGAGATGTTATTGCCAGATTTAAGTATTTAAACGGATATAACGTATTGCATCCAATGGGCTGGGATTCATTTGGTCTCCCTGCCGAGAACGCCGCAAGGGAAAATAATTTACATCCTAAAGATTGGACTAAAAAAAATATATCTCAAATGAAAAGGCAACTCAAATTGCTTGGTTTGTCAATTGATTGGGACCTTGAAGTATCAACTTGTGATGAAAGTTATTATAAGCATCAACAAGAACTCTTTATTGAATTTTATAATAAAGGATATGTTTCAAGAAAAGAAAATTACGTTAATTGGGATCCAATTGAACATACGGTATTAGCTAATGAGCAAGTAATAGATGGTAGAGGTTGGCGATCCGGTGCAAGTGTACAAAGAAAAAAATTATCTCAATGGGTTTTTAATATTACCAAATTTGCAAATGAACTTTTAGATGATCTTGATTCACTAAAAGATTGGCCTGAAAAAGTGAAGTTAATGCAAAAAAATTGGATTGGAAAATCTTTAGGGTGTGAAATAAATTTTGATATAGTTGGAACAAATGAAGGAATTAAAATTTTTACTACCAGGCCTGATACTATTTTTGGAGCATCATTTTTAGCAGTTTCAATAGACCATCCAATATGTCAACAATTTGAAGAACATGATGTATTTAAAATTTTTAAAGAAGATTGTCTAAAAGTAGGGACAACGGAAGAGGCCCTAGCTGTTGCTGAAAAAAATGGTTACAACACAAATTTGTTTGTGAGTCATCCTTTTGTTAAAAATAAAAAAATACCAATTTTCGTAGCAAACTTTGTTTTAATGGATTATGGAACAGGAGCTATCTTTGGTTGCCCTGCCCATGATCAGCGAGATTTAGATTTTGCAAAGAAATATAATTTAGAAATTATAGAAGTTGTAGCTGAAAATAAAGATAATCCTAAAAATTTCAATAAAATTAATGAAGCCTATACAGCAGATGGGACTATGATTAATTCTGATTTTTTAAATAATTTAGATGTGAAGTCTGCAAAAACAAAAGCAATAGAAGTAATTGAAAAAAAAAAAATAGGTCAAAAGAAAATTTCATTTAGATTAAAGGATTGGGGCGTTTCAAGACAAAGATATTGGGGGTGCCCCATACCAATGATTTATTTAGAAGATGGAAGTGTTGTACCTGTAGAAATAAATGAGTTACCGATAAAACTGCCTATTGATGTAAATTTAAAAGAAGGCGGAAATCCACTTGCAAATCATCCTACTTGGAAAAAAACTATTCATAAAAAAACGGGGAAAGCAGCCGTTAGAGAGACCGACACTTTGGATACATTTGTTGATTCCTCTTGGTACTTTGCAAGATTTTGCTCACCAAAAAATACAAGGGGACCTTTTGATGTTGATGAGTTAAATTATTGGATGCCAGTTGACCAGTATATTGGTGGAGTAGAACATGCTATATTACATTTACTTTACTCAAGGTTTTTTATGCGTGCAATCCAAAAAAGTAACATAAATATCAAAACAAAAGAACCATTTAAAGGTCTTTTTACTCAGGGCATGGTTTGCCATGAAACTTATAAAGATATTAATAACAAGTGGCTAAGTCCCGAAGAAATAGAAAAAAATAATCAAGATAAATTTATTAAAAGCTCTGACCAAACAAAAGTTTTGGTAGGTCCATCGGAGGCGATGTCAAAATCCAAAAAAAATGTTATTGATCCTGAAATTATGATTAAATCATATGGAGCTGATGCGGTTAGATGGTTTATTTTATCCGATAGTCCGCCTGAAAAAGATGTTCAATGGTCTAACCAAGGCGTTAACGCTGCATATAAATTCTTACAAAAAATTTATAATTTAACTCATGTAGTTATAAATCGTAAAGATACATTAAATGATAAAGGTGAGGTTTTTGAAATTAAATTTAACAATTATATTTTAAAAATAACAGAGTTAATTAATAATTTTCAATTAAACGTTGTTATTGCTAATATTTATAGTGTTTATAGTTTATTCAATTCAGCTCTAACTGAAAAAATCAGCAATGAATGTTTAAAGAAAAATCTTTCAAAATTAATGAAGCTGCTTATTCCCTTTGTCCCTCATCTTGCGCATGAGTGCCTAGAACAATTGAACACAAAAGAAATTAATGTTTGGCCCAAAATTGACAGTGCATTAGCTTTAAATGAAAACATAAAAATAGCTATACAAATCAATGGTAAAACAAAAGAAATTATTGAGGTTAAAAAAGACTTGGATGAAAAAAATGCTATAAATGAAAGTAAAAAAAATAAAAAAATTAATGATCAGTTAATAAAAAATAAAATTAAAAAAACAATATTCGTAAAAAACAAAATTATTAATTATCTTACATAATTAAAAAATGTTAAAAATTAAAATTATATCAATACTACTTTTTTCAATGCTCATGTTGTCATCGTGTGGGTTTAAGCCACTAGATCAAAAAAATAATAATCTGATTTATATCCAGAACGTAGATGTTGTTGGTGAAACAAGAATTGCCTACACTATAAAAAACAATATTTTATTGATTTCTAACAATAATTCAAAAAATAAGTACAGCGTTAAAGTAGAAATACAAAAGAAAAAAAGAGTTAAAACTAAAAACAAAACGGGCAAGATTACAAGATATAGTTTATTTGTTAGCACTAAATTAGAACTGACAAATCTTAACGATAGTAAAAAAATAGTGAAATTATTTACGCAAAATAAAGATTTTGATATAGAGGAAGATTACTCAAATACAATTAACAATGAAAATGATGCAATAAAAAACATTATCGAACAAATTTCAGATGATATTGTTAACTTTATAACTTTAACAATGAGAAACTTATGATACTAAAAAGCTATATCGTTGAACAAAATGTAGCAATGTTAAAAGACTACCGTGCTACTTTAATCTACGGACAAAACGCTGGAATTAAAGATGATATTAAAGAAGCAATAAAGGGTCTGAACAAAAATTCAGAGATAATAACTTTTTTTGAGAACGACATATTAAAAAATAATTCTTTATACGAAAATATTTTTAATCAGTCTCTGTTTAGTGAAAAAAAGGTAATTCTCATACAAGAAGCGTCTGATAAAATCTTTAACCTGATTACAGAATGCTTAGAAAAAGAAAGCAACAATGTTCAGATTTACATTTTTTCAGAAAGCTTAGAGAAAAAATCAAAACTAAGAAGTTGGTTTGAAAAAGACCCAAAATCAGCAATTTTTCCATGTTATGAAGACAATGATCGGACATTAATTTCGTATGTTAATAAAGAACTAAAAGGTTATAGCGGCTTAAGCGGTGAAATAACTAACTTAATAATTTCCAACTCGAATATGGACAGAAAAATTATTAAAAGCGAACTTGTAAAGATCAAATTTTTTTTCATAGAAAAAAAAATCAATATGAAAGAAATAATAGAAGTTTTAAATATAAAAAGTGATA
>MDTF01013112.1_pt1 | contig 11471 bp, 9 predicted proteins | sample 811191 | NCBI WGS metagenome assembly MDTF01 (sample SAMN05326649, study PRJNA326480) | marine metagenome | isolation source: seawater | place: Southern Ocean | collected 2011
GAGGCGGCGGTAATGGCAGTCTTGAAGCCATAAAAAGCTTGACAACGCGGCGCTCTAAGCTCTATATTTGAATATTATTCAAATATAGAGCTTAGAGCGCCACGTTGTCAAGCTTTTTATGGCTTTAAGACTGCCATTACCGCCGCCTCAATATCTGCTTCACTAGGTATATATTGATCTTCGAGCACAGGCGCAAAAGGCACCGGCGTATGCGGTGCAGTAACTTTTTTAATACCGCTACGAAGCGACGAGAATCCACGGTCGGCAACCAAGCTCGAAATGTCAGCGGCCAGGCTACAGCGCTCATTAGCCTCGTCGACAACCACTAATCGCCCACTTACCTCTACACTCTCTAAAATCGCTTCTTCGTCGAGCGGCGATGTAGTTCGCGGGTCTATAACATCTGCTGCGATACCTTGAGCCGCCAGCTTATCGGCCACAGCGTTGGCTTTGTGCACCATTGACGAGAGTGCAACAATCGTTACATCATTTCCTTGACGGGTAAAAGCCGCCTCGCCAAAGGGAATTTGATAATCTTCGTCTGGCACTTCACAACTGGCTTCAAACAACAGTTTATGTAGTAAAACAATTACTGGGTCGTTGTCTCGGATAGCGCTGGTTAGCAGGCCTTTGGTATCGTACGCATTAGATGGCATGACCACCTTTAAGCCTGGCACTGCGGTTAACATTGGGTGCAGCATTTGCGAGTGTTGGGCTCCTGCTCGAAGGCCCGCTCCAACCATCGCTAGAATGACGACTGGGGCCTCTGATTTACCGCCGAACATATAGCGAAATTTAGCCATTTGATTAAATATTTGGTCAAAGCATACGCCGATGAAATCGACGAACATAAGATCAACAACTGGACGCATACCAGTCGCTGCCGCGCCGCCTGCTGCCCCGATAAAGGCGGATTCGCTAATGGGAGTGTCGATTACGCGACCGCGACCAAACTCTCCTACCATACCTTTATAAGTACCAAAGGCACCGCCAAAGGCATCGTCCTCGCCGGAACATCCGGCACCGCCGGCGACGTCCTCGCCCATTAGAAACACATCGTGGTCGCGACGCATTTCGGCGCTAAGGGTTTCGCCAATGACCTCGCGAATAGTTTTAATCGGCATAGTTAACTCCTAGTAGGATTTGTAGACGTTCTCAAAAAGATCTTCAGGTTTAGGGTGTGGCGCCGCCAAGGCGCCGATTACCGCGGCGTCAAGGAGCTTAAGAATCTCGCTGTCGATGATCTTTAAGGACTTGAGCGTGAGCCATTTTTCAGTGCAGACTCGGTCAATGAAATTTTTCAAGCAATTGAGTTCTTCGCGGTAGGTTTCGACTTCGCCATCGACTCGATAGAGTTGCGGATCACCGACAAAATGACCTCCAAAACGTGTGATGCTCGCTTCTATAGCGGTTGGCCCCCCACCATTCCGACCGCGATCTACCGCCTCTTTAGCAACTGCATGAACGGCAAAAAAATCTGCACCATCGACCTTCACCGCTGGCATCCCGAAGGCAGCTGCACGCCCAGCGATATCCTTGGAGCCGACAGCGTAGGCGGCACTCGTAGCCTCTCCATATCCGTTATTTTCGTAAACAAATATCGCCGGCAACTGGAGCACCACGGCTAGATTCATAGACTCGAATACGGTACCCTGGTTAGACGCACCGTCGCCAGTAAAAGATACCGAGACAGCACCTGTATTTTTACTTTTCGCGGTGAGTGCGGCGCCGACACAAAGGGGTGGCGCACCGCCAACGATGGCATTTGCGCCAAGCATACCTTTGCTAAAGTCAGCTATGTGCATCGATCCTCCCTTGCCGTTGCAAAGCCCGGTAGAGCGCGCCATGATTTCTTTCATCATATCGGGCACTGCGCATCCTTTGGCGATACAGTGTCCGTGGCCGCGATGGGTACTACCAATAAAATCACTGTCCGTCAGGTGTCTGCAGACTCCAGTTGCGATGGCTTCTTGGCCATCGTAACTGTGGATAAAGCCGGGGATGTTACCCGCTTCAAACTCTTTGATCATACGCCACTCGAATTCGCGAATAGTTTTCATAACACGATAACTGGCGAGCATTTCTGCCTCACTCATGGGTGCATTAGACTTACTATTTTTGGACGCCATATTGATTTTCCTGTTAGGAGTTTTTATTGATGCTATTTGCCGAGTATTGAATTATCGGACAACTCACCTGCGATTGAAAAAGCAAGTAGGACATTGCCTGGCATCCGCGAACCGAACGAATATCCAGAATTTACTAGCACGGTACCGTCTACGACTATCGGCCCATCAGACTCAATCGAACCGCCATGAGCGGTGTCTCCAGATACCGTGGTAAACGTCTGGTTGGTTGGGTATTCCCAGATCACTTTACCATCGGTTTGACGATAAGCGCGGATAAAGCCGTCAAACGCACCGGCAAAAACTACGCCTGGGATTGACGTGATAGCAGCCGATAAGCCCTGATCGCACGCTGGTCGCGTGTCTTTTGGACAGCGGTCTTCAGCCGCGCTATACCAATTGACGTCGCCACTTGCGGCGTCAATTGCATAAAGCCCGGGAGTGCCCTTCCAGATCGGTTCGAAGCCAAAGTCGGTATCTGCAATTGCCGCATAAAGGGTGTCTGCCATTGCTGTCATACCCCAATGGACACCGCCCGCAAAGCCACCAATACCGATTTTTGTCTTCCACAATAATTTCCCGTCATGCTCAGGATCGAGCGCAAAGATATATCCGGATTTCTGACCCGCGAGTAAAATATCTCGGCCCGAGGATAGCCGATGCAGGATCACCGAGGCTCCAATATCTAGATCTGGGCCATTCTCCACCGGACAATTACCTCGCAATCCGCCGACAAAACATGCCATGTTCCAAGCATCATTGCTAAGTGCTTGATAAGACCACAATATCTGGCCGTCATCGAGATCAATGGCTAACACTGCATCGCTGGTTTTCGAGGCGGGGGACGAATAATTTTCTCCGGTCCCGACGTACAGGCGATTGCGTTTTACATCAATAGTCGGGCTGTTCCATACCGGCGCACCAGATGGCGCCATCAGCTCGACTCCAAGGGTATTTTTAGCGCCTGTGGGTTTTGGCTTTTTTACGCTGTAGGCAGCCCATACCCGAGTCCCGTCGACAATATTGAGCGCTATCACACCGCCGCGGAAAGTACAGCAGGCATAGGCCGGATTGGCGGCGGACGCCCACTCCCGTGACGACAGCGGCACGTAAAGCCTGTCACCATGAAGTTTGGGGCTGCCAGTAATGGTGGTGTCTGGGTGGTCATTAACCGTCGTCTTCCACACCAAACTGCCATTCGCTCTGTCTATTGCATAGACAGCGCCGTTAAAATCACCAAAAAATAAACGCTCCGGGTGATCACTATTGGCTTTGCTAAGCGAGAGTGCATGGCGCACTTCGGTATCCGCTTTAAAAGTCCAGTGAGCGCAACCGCTAGCAAGATCTAGAGCAAAAATAGTGCCGTCTTGACTGCCGACGAATAGATCGCCCCGACTGGCAATCGGCTGTGATCGGGCGCGTGTTGCTCCCGGGTACGCAAAGGCCCATTTTAGGCTTAGCTTCGAGACGTCAGCTGTTGTTAAATTTGCCGTTTCAGCACTGATGGCGCGACTATTTTTCAGCCCCATACCCCAATTCGCAATTGTGCCAGTGGGGTTATCAGTGTGTTTTTCGCGTTCCTTGTTTTCGGCGCAGTAAAAAATATTTGACGCGTCTTTGACTGCCAGAGTGCGACCACCGAGATGTTCCGCAAGTGCAATCTTTTGTTGCTCAGAAAGTCCACTCGCTTGAGCCTGCATGATGCCATCGTTTAACGCGCTTAAGATATATTCGGGCCCTTGCATTGGAAACATGATCTTATGTGGAGCGCGTGCCACTGGGCCATCATGGCAGGCGGCACAACGTTGTTGATAGAGCTTTTCGCCTTCGTCCGACGAGCTTTCGGGCTTGGCAATCACCGCCGCTACAGACGCCCAGCATAAACCATTTACACCAGTCAGAATAACGGCGGCTAACAGCCATTTTGACACCATATAACGGTGCATCTTAAGTTTCGCCCATGTCTTGGGGAGCATCGTTCCACATATGCCTAAATACTTTCCAGCCTCCACTGTCCTGACGCTTAACGATGTCCAAATATTTTGCTCTATTCACGAGTTTATCAAGCGCTGCTTGATTATCGGTAATTTTGTCGACACCTTTCGCCATGGTGATATGTACGACATAGTCATAGCGCACCAGAGCATAGTCGCCCATTAGTTCAATCTGGGGTGTGCCAAGCCGCTCAATTCGATACGTAGCATATTGGAAAACCGGGAGTAAAAATTTGCCGTACGCATCGCGCCCGATAATATCGCTGGCACCCGGCGCTATCATGTTTATGTCGTCGTCGAGTACGGCTAAGTAGCCGAGACGATCACTGCTCTCGACCGCAGCAGCCCAGTCGTCGTAAAGTTGTGTGATGGCATTTTTGTCGGCTTGTAAATTTTCCTCTGATGGCGGGTTGACGCTCTGTCCACAACCCCCCAGTGTTATCGCGATAAAAGACCACACTAATATTAGGTACAACCAATTTTGCTTACGCATTTTTTATCCCTCTAGCGTCTATAAATAATAAAATACCCTAAAGCACACAAAAGTTCCGGGTTTAGGTCGTTTATTTAATACCCGATTGAGTTTCAACTCCGACCGTTTGGTTGTCAGTGCCAAATTCGGTTAGGCGACGGCGTTTGTCAGATCGAGATTGTTTGACAACTTTTGAATTTACGATCTCTACAAGGTTGATGGCATTGTATGAATCGATAGTGCGTGTCGCCGGCGCGTCTTTGTAAAGTGTCGTTCGCTGCCGCGAAATGCGCCCGGCGCGTTGGATAATTCTTTCTAGTGTCCGAGGCTTTTTCTCTTGGCCGTGAGTCGCCCCGGCAGCTCGGGTGATAGTTTCGTTCATTAGAGTACCACCTAGATCATTAGCACCCGACTGCAGGCAAGCACTGGTACCTATTTCGCCGAGCTTTACCCAGGATGTTTGAATGTTGTCTATCTGTTGATGGAACACTAGCCTTGCCACCGCATGCATGAGGATTGATTCTCGAAAAGTCGGACCTTTTCGGCTGCGCCCTTTAAGATACATGGGTGCCTCAACAGGTACAAACGGTAGCGGCACAAATTCAGTAAAACCACCGGTGCGAGCCTGTATTTCGCGAACACGCAGGAGGTGTCGGGCCCAGTGTTCGGGTCGATCAATATGACCGAACATAATCGTTGCAGTAGTACGCAAACCCAGTCTATGTGCTGTCTCTATGACGTCCAACCACTGCGCTGTATTAATTTTGTCGGGACATAGCAGAGCTCGAACTTCATCGTCGAGAACCTCCGCCGCGGTTCCGGGTAGGCTGCTGAGTCCGGCCGCCTTTAATTGGCTAAGAAATGTCTCGACACTCACCTTGAGCGTTGCCGCCCCTTGCCATACCTCGAGCGGAGAAAAGGCATGAATGTGGATGTCGGGTGCTCCGAGTTTGATAGCGGCAAGCACATCGAGATATTTTTGACCGGTATAACTTGGATGGATGCCGCCTTGGAGACAGACCTCGGTGGCGCCCCGTTGCCAAGCCTCGGCGGCACGGCGGGTAATTTCTGTAGCCTCTAAGTCATATGGCTTGCCGCGCAAATTTTCACTCAATTTACCCTTAGAAAACGCGCAAAACTGGCATTTAAAGTAGCAGACATTGGTGTAGTTGATGTTGCGCGTCACCACGTAGGCGACGGTATTGCCGGTCGCCTGTTCGCGGAGTGCGTCAGCCTGTTGGCATACATAGGAAAATTCCGGGCCACGCGCTTGAAACAGCCGAACTATTTCACTCTCTGACAGCTTTTCTCCTGAGGTTGCTCGAGCGACGATGGCAGTTAATGCAGGATCGATAGCCTGTTCATGGAAACTTTCTGTGCACGCCGTTACCAACGCCTGTGGTACCTCTTCGCTCTGCGCAGGAACCCATTCGTCGGTCCGCGGGAAGCCCTCGGAGTCAATCATTTGTAGCACACTTGTGCGTAGCCCGGGATCCAGCCAGCGGGCCACTTTTTGCGCATAAGTGGGGTAGATCGTCAGTCGCTGTTGGAGAAGTTTCCCAGCTGCCGCGGTCTCACGAGCGAGCTTCTCTACATGTGGCCAGGGTGCCTCTGGATTGACGTAATCAGGGGTTACCGGGGACACTCCGCCCCAGTCATTGATGCCGGCAGTGATCAGCAACGGCAAGACCCCTGGAGATAGGTTTGGGGGCGCTTGAATACTCATGTAGGGGCCAAAGATAATTCTTGCGACAGCGATAGTCCAAAGTAAATCGTCCAGATCTGGCTCTGGTGCCTGAGCCATCTTAGTGTCTGGTTTGGCGCGGAAATTCTGTATAATAATTTCTTGAATGTTGCCGTGCTGCCGATGTACCTTACGCAGGCACAAAAGCGATTCGACCCGCTCGACCCGCGTTTCACCAATGCCGATTAAAATACCGCTAGTAAAAGGTATATTCGCCTCTCCCGCTAACCGCATAGTCTGCAATCGAAGTTCTGGGTCTTTGTCTGGCGAACCATAGTGGGGCATGCCTTTCTGGCACAGCCGTTGCGAAGACGATTCGAGCATAATGCCCATCGATGCGGATACCGGTCTAAGCAGCGCAAGCTCGTCGGCTGTCATGCACCCTGCATTGATATGAGGTAAAACGCCGGTCTCCTTGAATACGCGCCCGGCGACCATAGCAACGTATTCTAGTGTAGTTTTACAGCCTAGTTCAGCGAGTGCTTCGCGTGCCGCTCTATAGCGCAGTTCAGGTTTTTCTCCGAGGGTAAAAAGTGCTTCTTTACAGCCCATAAGTTGCGCTTCACCGACTAGTTTTAGCACTTGATCAATACTCATGTAGGGCGCTGATATTTTTTTCGGGGTGCGCGCGAATGTGCAGTAGTGACAGACGTCTCGGCATAGATGGGTGAGCGGTATAAAAACTTTCCGTGAGTAGGTCACCACATTGCGAAAGCCGCGATCACGGATCTCGGTAGCCGTTCTCATGAGTTGCGCGGTATCATCACAGTCGGCCAACGCCAGCGATTGACTTTCGTTGGGCGTTGGATCGTTACCTTTTAAATCGACTGAACTGATCCTTACGACCATTTTAGGTACCTTAACTAACCCGTTCATATTGATGACCTTGCGGTGGTATTAGATCGCCTACATGCGCATCGAGGCGCTCGGCAATCCTCTGTTCGTTGAGATAGTTGACCGTGCTTTGTCCTTGACTTGCGCTGCTGTGCGCAAGTAAATAAACCAAGTCCTCCGGGTAGTCTATGTCGCAACCGGTGGACTGGTGAACAACCACTTGACTAGAAAAATTACTCTTCGCTGCCTGCTCTAAATGCAGGTTATAACTGTCGGCGCCATAGTGAAAGGTGAACGCTGAGGCGGGTGTCGCCAGGAGACAGTTACTACCCTCACGGTGTCGGTCGGGAGCAAGGGTAAGTCTTCGGTCGCCCTCTCGGTCATGTCGTCCGATGAGTTTACTCAGCGCACCGCGATCGAGCATAGGCAAATCGCCGTGAACTACCATGACGTCATGAATTTTGCGGCGCGCTAGCGCCGACACTGCCGCCTGGACGACAGCGTTCAACCCGCGCGCATTAAGTTGCGCCTCGGGCATTAATTCGAGGTTGTAACGCTGGGCTAGCTGGGCGACATAGGGATCATTCGATACCAGCGTAATACCGGAAATTTCTGGTTGGCGAGATAATACTGCAATGACATCTTCGAGCATTGCTGTAAAAAGCCCTTGGCGTTGCGGCGGAGTGAGAAGGCTCGACAGCCGTTGTTTTGCAGCAGCAAGCGTTTTTATCGGCAGAAGGGCCCACATCATGCAATACTCAAAGTGCTATGGTCATGGCTGTTTGATAGCGACAAACTAAAATCGAGTACCTGACTAGCCAGCATCTGCCGATCCTCAAGCGTCTGCATTATGGTTGGTACAACTAATATAGCGAGTCCAGACTCGCGCAAAGCTGTTGCATGATCGGCATCTTTTTCGTCAATGACAAAACCATCCAGCAGATCACCGTAGTATTTGGCGATCGATGTGGTTGCGACAGTCATTCCCATTTCGGCCATCATTTTTGCAGCGGGTCCCTTGACGGCGTCGCCGTCAATAATCGGTGATACGGCCACTACTGGCGCAGTACTTGCCCGCATCATTTCAGCTACACCGGGCATCTTGACGATCGGGTCGATACTTACGAAAGGGTTAGAGGGCCCAATTATGATGGCAGCTAAATCTGGTGACTTCAAATGCTCTATAAAAACCTTTTGCGGTCGCGCGACTTCGATACCGTGCAAACGGACACCTTGGATTTCAGGTGCGCAGTGTTGGCGCACAAAGTACTCTTGAAAAGACAATTCGCCGCCGCCGGTTTGAATAAAGCTACGGACGCTATCGTCGGACATCGGCAAAACTGGGTGGGTAATGCCGAGGCTCGAACAGAGCTCAGCAGTGACTGTCGAGAGCGAAGTTCCAGCGCGCAACTGACAGCTGCGAGCGAGGTGCGTTGCCAGATCGCGATCGCCGAGTTGAAACCAAGTGGGTTGGCCCAGTCGTGCCAGAGCGTCTAGCGCGCCCCAGGACTCGTCCGCCAAACCCCAGCCGCGCGATGTGTCACTCAGACCGCTCAAAGTGTACATCAACGTGTCGAGGTCGGGGCTTATATGCAAGCCGAGGTGTTCGAAATCATCGGCGGTATTAACCACTATCGCTAACTCGTGCGGCTCTAGGCAGTGGGTTAGCCCAAGCGCTAACTTGGAACCACCGACACCACCGGACAACGCGAGGATCTGCCGGTCTTTATTTAAAATGCTCATATCACCACCCCTAGCGGAACAAGTCTTGGTCTCTGGCGCGAATCATCGCGCTGGAGCCGTCGCACGACGGGGTTAAATTAGCACCCCTTATGAGTATGACAGGAGCCGCTTCCCCGGCTTGGCCCATTAAAAAAGAGGCTGCCGCCGCTAACTCATCGGCGATTGCAACCTCGGTCACTTGCATTTCGCGCCCAAACAGGTCTCGGTTACCGATCATACTTTTCAGAGCGACAAAGCCGCTAGTGCCAATCGCGAATCCGGCAGAACCATTGCGCCAAGCGCGCCCGGCGCTGTCATTAATGATAATAGCCAAGTGGCTGAGCGTCGAGCTTTTCAGTTTACTAGATAGGTTGTCTGCGCTGAGATCGGGATTTTCCGGTAGCAGTAACACTCTGGGATTGCATTCATCACTGGTGATATTCGATTGGTCGATACCGGCATTGGCATGCACGTAACCTAGGTTGTGTTCAACGATTAAAACGCCTCGCCGCGTAGCCACGATTCCGCAGGACTGGTCGAGTATTAATTGCACTAAACGCGGATCTTTATCGACCTCAAGCGCTAGCTTTTTAGCGCGATCACCGACAGTTACGTGATTGAGGTAGGCATAGCGATTCTCAGCTTTGGAGACGACCTTTTGCGCGACCACCAATAGATCTCCGTCCTCGAGGACGATTGCCCCCCGGGTCAGAGAGGCCTGGATGAGCGTAGCAAGATCGTCGCCAGGCTCTACCAAGGGAAACTCCGGCAGCGCGGTTAAATACATCTGTGATGTCGGTTGACTCAAAGCCAAATACCTATGCTAAACCTAGTGCGTAGTCACTGCGTGTCTAGTCCCGTGAGAGAAATACCTGCATGACACTTGTATTGTTTGTTAATGAAGATGAGAACCGAGGTCAGTGCTTCCGCAGCCGCAGCATTTGCGATGGATCCGGCGTGATAACCACGCATATCGCAAGCCTCAACTAAAGTGATGACCTGTGAACGGGCATCTCGGTTATTACCGCTGACAAGAACGTCACAACCGGCATTGGTGCCTTTTTGCAAATGATGAGCTGCAACATTTTGAAATGCTGACACCACGCGCACATCTTCACCCAATAACGTCTGTGCTCGCTGGCCAGCAGAGCCGCCTTCGGGGAGCTGCACTCGCGCGACTTTGGGGGGTACCAGAGGCACAGTAACATCGATGAGTATCTTGTTTTGCAATGCCGGGGACACTTGCTCTAAAGTGCTTTGATGGTGACTAAAAGGTACTGTAATGGCAACAATATCGGCACTTTCAGCTGCAGAGAAATTTTCTGCGGCCCTCAGATTCATTTCACTAATACCGCGTTCGGCTAGCATAGTTTGCATGGCCGCAACCGCGGCCTCAGCTTTTTCAGCGGTGCGCGAGCCTATTATTACGGGATATCCCGCTTCCGCCCAGCAGCGTGCCAAACCGGTACCTAAATCACCAGTGCCACCTAAAATTGCAATTACAGGTTTGTTCTCAGACATAGTTGTCGCCTTAGTGGTTGTCTAAGCGGTAGAAATCAACCGCTGTTTGATAAAAAAGTTGTGCCCGTTCAGCGTTACTAAAGTGCTGAGTAGCGCGTTTGTAAGCATTCCATAGAATTACATAGGATCCTGCCACCCGATCCACTGGGAAATTACTCTCGAGCATACAACGTCGTGCACCGAATAATTTTATAACCGCATTGAAGTACGGCGCAATGGCCTCGGCTAATTCAGACGAGGACGGAGGCGCGGTTTTTTTCTGCCAGCCGAAACCGGCGATCGACATATTCAAACCACCGAGTTTTACAAACACGTTATCACAGTTCGCGATCGCTGCCATACTGCTTTGCCATGCCTTAAATACCTCTGATCGTCGACCCTGATAAGGGCCCAGTCCGAGAGGGCCGCCAACATGGTTGAGTACAATCTTAATCTTGGAAAATGTTGTTGCAAGCGCCACTAGTTCGTCCAACTGGGGGTGGTACAGCCACGCATCAAAACTAAGATTTAGTGATTCTAGGGCTGCAAAGCCGTCTAGGAATTCAGGATCTGAAAGCAGTTTCGGCGGTGGATTAGTGTGTGAATTACGGATGGCTTGGCTGCTGTGACAGGCTGCAGTGTAGCGAACGCCGCGAAACCTCGCGCTGCTATTGCAATGTTGCTGGAGTATAGGGGTCACAGCCTTGCCGAGGCGCAGATCTGCAAAGCCCACAATTCCTGCGGCCACCTGACAGGTACTTTCCGTTTGTTGGTTAGCTCGCGATATACTATCGATGTACTCGGTCTCGCCGACCGGTTTCGACTCTACAAAACCGTTCGTTCTATAGTGTTGCAAACACTCGATATAAACCGTTTTAGCAATGCGGTGGCCGGCGCTGAAATCGATCAGTGCTTCATCAAGTAAATAGCGGTTATCTGGGTATTCCCAGAGATGGTGATGGGCGTCGCAGATTTTTAAATCTGGCTCGAGAATCGCCTCCGCAGTTTTCTCCAGCCAAGCTTCGCGCTGTTGCTCGCGATTCATAGGAAGTCTACTCTGTGCAAACTTGTTAAAATTA
>MDTF01000273.1_pt1 | contig 11468 bp, 4 predicted proteins | sample 811191 | NCBI WGS metagenome assembly MDTF01 (sample SAMN05326649, study PRJNA326480) | marine metagenome | isolation source: seawater | place: Southern Ocean | collected 2011
CAAAAAGGAAAGAAAGCCACCCGTGGTAAAGCCGCTTCCCCATCTGCCACCGCCATGCGTGCCGCCAATAAAGCAAACGGTGGAGGTTTGTGGTGGTAATTAATATCATATCAAAAGTAGAAATACTGATACCCTGAACAATTTTATAAGTTCACTATACTCTCTTTGGTAGTATAGTGGCTAGTATTCTACCCTGTCACGGTAGAGACCGGGGTTCGATTCCCCGCCAGAGATTCAGTTATTTTTCATTTATAATACTATAAATGAAAAAACACTTAATAATAGGAACACATCTACAATTTTTTACGATTTGCGTACACTCAACACTTGAATTAACATTGAGAATCTTTTCTCCAAAATTCCGTGGTCTCTCTTTAATTTTTTCAAGTATGGTACGTAATCCGGAGTTCGCCACTTATGAAAATATTTTTTCTTGTGTGTATTGATCGAGAAATTTATCTTAGTGAGGTCATCATTTATTTCACAAATGATCTGATGTAAATAATTTAATAATAAGTGGTGCGTGTCGTTAATATCCTGAATATCCACAATAAAAGATTCAATTGAACTTATCCTAGCCTGAATGTCTAGTTCATTTAAGACTTTCTCAATTTCGGGATACTTAGTATCAACCAACCCATACATTACCGTATAAATTGAGGAAGATGTTTCTCTAATTGCCGTTGCAATGACTTCTTTGCCGACTAAAGTTGTAACTAGAGAAATAGGAAGAGTATAAATAAAGGCTGCCATCTTACTATATCGTAGAAAAAAATATCAAATTCGTGAAAATATAAAAACCTAATATGTAAACGAATAAAAGGGTGTTGTGACCTTTTCTGGTTTGAAACTGACGCGTTTATCTTGCTTCTTTGGTTCGCGATAGGTTTGTGGATGGTACCGTAATTTCCAAGGTTTTAAAATGAAACTAGCTCCCTTAAATTTCTCTAAATTAATTTTCATAAATTTATCTTGTCTAAAATAATTAAGACAGACAAACTGACACCCAGTATACCAAGCCGCGCGTGGATTATAGTTTTCCGTTGAGCGACCATCAAAATCAGGATAAACTCTGGATAAACTTTTTTTATTGTATTCGGTTAATTCTTTTGGCTCAAACGATTCTTTTACTTGTAAATGCGTTAAATTGCGCATAAAGGGTTGTTTCCAACTATAATTAATCAATTCATTAATTTTACTTTCTTGAAAGAGTTGGGCATCGCGACTAACCCCTACTCCCGATTTATTGGATAAAATGATGACCTTGTTAATAAATTTCCGAATGGGTACTTGTCCTATATTTGTTCGTTGATAACCATATTTAGGACCTAATAATTTATGTTGGAAAGCCTCGTCAATTATTGAGGCAATTTTATCCAAGACCTTTAGTTTAAAATTAGTATGTAGATTTAAACATAAAAATAAGGGGTCGGTACGATTCGAAATTAAGTTAGAAAAACCCCATTCCGCAATCGCGTCAATTGCGTCTTTAAATTTAAGCTCAGTGGTATAATGCCAATTACCGACCTCATCACCATTACAAACCACTGGTTCTGAATTTTCGCAGAAATTTTTAGAATATATATCTAGCTCAATATATCTAGCACCTGATAATAAGACATGTTTAATAGCACTAAGTGACGAATAATCCCAATATTGGGAACAGGGTAAATAACTTTTGGCACTCGATGCAATGTAGATATCGCATAATTTGTGATTTCCCTTCATAATATCAATGCATTTTTCTAAGGGTGTTAATTTTAAATTAGTTCTATACACTTCTAATCGATTTTCACATCTCACTATACGACCATTCAATAATTTGTAATAAATGATAACCCCAATTATGCAGAGACAAGTAATAGTTAACGGTATCCAGTATTTTTGCAAAAAAGCATACAATTTTTGTTTATCTGCTTGATAGAGTTGTTGGAATTTATCCATTTGTATATATGTATATTAATATATATACAGATATAAATTTTCTCCGTATGACTTCACTACTTTATGGCTTTTACTGGTGTTACGTAAATAGCACATAATGAACAAGTCATCTTTACGTATAATTAACACAACATAGTCAACGCCGTCAACATTTACAAGTTCAAATTATTCATATTTAGCATATTACTTATTCAATTTAAAGATATAAATTGAAAATTGTATATTGATATTATGGATATGGAACAATATTTTTTTTCGAAAAACAATTTCAATATGTTGACTTCGATCATCTTTAAAAAAATTAAAACAAAATATGCGTATTCACACGCAAATTATGCGATTGATTATGACAACATTTTATTTGGTAATATGAAAGAAATGTATCAGATTCGCACCCAATTAGTACCTCGAAATACCCCTCCTGGGGAAGCCATTAAAATGATTAATAAGAAAATATTGGACCGCACAATTGTTCAATTTATTACTAAAATCCAAGAGTTAGAAGTTTCCAAAAAAAGAAATAATACTAACCCTATCGCTGAAAGAGGAGGGTATAATATCTCGAATACACCAAATGTACCGATGGTAGAACCACCCCAAAGCAGTATGAATCCGCACACAGAAAGGGGGTATAATATATCCTCCAAACCAATGATAGAACCGCCACAAAGTAGTATGATAAATCCATCGTATGGTGACAATTTATCGCAACAACGCTCCTCCTTCGGAAATTTGGAAGGTACCTTTAATTCGCAACATAAAAGAGACGTCAGTAAAAATTATGAAAACATTGAAAAGTCGCGGAATAATGAATTATCAGTAGGTAGACCTGATATCCCCAATTTTAGAGACGAAGTTCAAACAGATTTTCCCAATATCGACGACCTCGCTAAAAATATTCTGACCCAAAGAAATACCCTAGATCAAAACATTGATACTGAAAATAAAACGAATCAATCAAGACAAGGATTTGCTGCGGAAACAGCTAAATTTTTAAATTTAGAATCGTCAGAGATCTCTCGCAAAAAAGTACAATTCGCAAATCCAATTAGTGAACCACACTATAAAGCGACCCTAAGTCCTAAAATGATGGCTGAAAATAACTATCTCACACAACACACTCAGATGAATCAGAGAGATGGTGTTTTTGAAAAAAAACGAGAAACAAATCATTTATCCAAGGAAAGTTTACAGGACTCCGATTCAAATTATCTATTATCGAATGTTAGCAATAATACGATATTACAAACTCGACAACAACAGGATTCTTATAATAAAAACAATATCCCACCCGATGCGTCCCACTTTTATAAAAAGGATTTAGAGGCTTTGACACAAAATTCCACTAAAAAAACCCTCTTACGTGATTTACCTACTTCACAGCCTTCCTATTCTGCGCAATTTACGACACCGACACAACCTCCTCAACCTCAACAACCCCAACAGCATCAACAATCCCAACAGCATCAACAATCCCAACCACCGTTCGACAACAAGGCACTACAACTCTCCTTGGGAAAATTAGATTCTCTCCAACATTTATCCTCACTACAAAAATTACAGTCTTTGGAAAAATTGGAACTTCTCTATCCATTATTAGAAAAAATGTCGAAGAGACCAGATACCAATTCGTTGTTTTTAAAAATAGATAATTTTCTAAAACAGAGAATTCTGGAATCTACTAAATTATATCGCCATATTGCCACTATTTTAGAAAAACAAACGGTAGTCAAACCAGTTATAAAAAAAGTTACTAAATCCTGTATACTGTCGCTTAATAGTATTAATCGAGATTGGATAGGTAAATGGATTATCGAATCGCGAAATATATATGATAAAAATGGAATTTTAAAAAGTAACAAGATAAAAAGGACCTTGGTAGAATCCAAATGGAATAGTCGTTACCAATTCCAAATCCCTTTTAATTCAAATGGAGAACAGTGGGTTAAAATGATACTCTATGAAAATAACCCTACAATCCCAGCAACAAAAGCAGAAGCGTTGGAAGGTAAGCGGGGGGTGTCAAATCTAAAGGGTTGGGACTACAATGACCACCACTATCCTCCCTATAATCCCCAACAAGATTATGGTAAATTAGTAACCACAGAACCAATTTTTTATGTAGGAGAAGCACAGGAATCGACAAAAGTATTGAAAAATATCAAATCTATACAAGTTATCAAAGCCTTCATTCCTGATAGAGAATATAACGCAGCTACCAATATGGTACAATCCATCTATCAACAACCCTTCGTGTGGGTTTCAATTGAAGAACTACCGTCTAGCCAACTACAACATATTGTCCCTTGTCTCGAATATACGCAAAATCCCCACATGAAACAAGCAGTCTGCTACTTATCCCCGACGCAAAAAATGGGTACATCGTATAGTCGCTATGACTCCCGCACCTTCGCCGAATTATCCAATAGTGAACACGCTCCCATTATATTTGACCACCAGTTCGAATTACAAAAAACCACAATTACTTATTCGAATAGTGTAGGAGATATTTATTCAAACCAGTGTGATAATTTTGGAATTATCGATGTCAAGATACTCTCAAAGTCCCCAACGATACTACGATTGAAAATTAACAGAACCTATCATTTATGCGAATTTCAAAAAGGGGATAAAATCCTAATTGGTAATTTCAATCTATTCCCAGAAGAAAAAAAAACTCAGACAAAAATACAACAGTTGCACGATTTTATGAATAGAGACCAAGGACATATTATTCAAGCAAATACTGAACCAGATTCAGTAGTAGAAAACAGCTATCATACGATAGATATACATAGTACATCTGTTCAGCTATCGGAGAGTCTGAATAAAAAAATACAGGGACTCCGTAAAAAAATGGCAGAGGACCAGGTCTTTGCCTTTCTTTTAAATGTAAACTTACAAAATAATTTGACTGTGCGAATAAACTACGAATAGCCTATTCCTTCTTTGCGCTCGACAGTATTTTCCTTTTTTCAAGTAATCTTTTGGGGCTAAAAAAGACGCTCGACATTCTTTTAAAATAGTTATCCAAATCTAATTTCATTCCAGAATTACGAATAGATTGAGTGATACTACTCATGTCTGGGTCTTCTACAATGTCCCAGTGATAGGTATTTCCTGCCGTGGATGTCCAACTTAATCCTTCTTCCATTTTTTCTCGAATAGTTTTAGACCATAATTCAAAATTACGGTTAAAATCAATATTGGTGGTTGTCTCGATTTTATGTACGAAATGTTGTAATAATAGACAACGGGTATAATATTTCGCCTTTTCTTTTTTATTCCTGGTAATTCGGATAATATTTTTACTAGGCGCTGTTCCTTCAGTGGCGTTATTTGTGAGAACACCTACCGATACAAAATTATCAGCAGAGAGTCTATTACCCCAAGACTTTCTAAAGGATGGGTCTATTCCATAGTATTGGTAAAAGTCATAGATAGGAATATTATCCTCAACCACCGTCTTTATTGAGTGGGGGGTATTGATTACTAAATTAAAGGACGCAATTTTTTTAGCAGCATTTAAGGTAAGGTGACCGTCCAATTCCTCTAAATCGTGGGCGTTTTTAATGGGAAAAGGTATAATAATATCTTTGGTAGTTACAATCTCTTGTTTCGCCAATTTAGCCTTACCAAAATCACCTGCCGTAATTTCCAGATTATAAGAATAGTTATCCTCCGATTGAATATTTTGAACACAGCGGAGCTCTTGATTTTTGGGGTCAGCAGTCGAGTTTTCCACATAATTCGAATGGCAATCTACCGCAGACTCTTTAATTAATTTTAAAAACTCGTGCATTAAAATTTCCTTCTCTTTCGAAATTGTCCACAATCTTTCATCCGAAGTTTCGGAATTATCAATGTCCACTATAAATTCCTTAATATCCTTGATATAATTTTCATAAAATTCCACAAATAAGAGGTCTTTTGAAATTTCACTCTCTTCCGCCCTTTTTTCTAATTCTTTTCTTTCTTCGACGAACGCTCCCTGTTCCGAAAAAATTAGTTTTTTCAGTGTCTCTGCGTTAATATTAATATCCGACCCCTTTTGTGCCTCCGAATATTCAGTGACATATTCAAAGACGCGTACATTTTGTTGACTTGGATACAAAGACAAGTGTGAACGGACGCGGCGCCCTCTCCCAATGACTTGGTCAACTCGTACTCTATTCCAATAGGGTTCCATAATATGAACCTGGCGTACATTGTGTAGAGAAATACCTTCGGCACCACTCGCTGTCGCTAAAATAATGGTAAAGTTTTGACCATATCTATTCTCTTCCGCATTAAAATCTGCCAAAATTTGCTGGCGTTCTTCACTTTTTTCCGTGCCAGTCCAGAAAGCATATCTGCACTTAAATAGACGAGGCTTTTTGAAAACTACCTCTGATAATTTCGTTAAGTCTAAATATTTGAGACCAATAAAGGTATCGTAGTTTCTCTCTCCAGGGACATCTCGTAGCAACGGTGGTAATTGTGCCTGTATCAGCTGGTAATTAGTTTTATCGGTGACCGTCGATACTGCTGTCACAATCGCGTCAATTGTTTCCGATGAAAGTGAGGAGTGTAATATTTGTACTAGAATTTCAGAGTCGAATAATTCTACTAAATATTTAGATTCATTGGTGTCTTCTGACCAATCTTGGTATAAATCTTGAGTATGACTGCTAAAATCAGTACCTAATTGTGAGAAAACATAGCCCTTAAGACCTTCTTCACTGGTCGCAATCGTCGTAATTATTGAATTGAGATAAATATAGTTCCCTAATTTGAGGCGACAAGAATCATATTTTTTAAAAGAGGTGACCGTATCCATTGATGGTAAATAGCGACTATAACCATTCGCATTTAAGACTCTTGAAAAAACCTCAATACCCTCCACTTGTCTAAATTGAGAATAACAAAATACCAGTCCTTGCGAGTTATTAATGTTCTCTAATAATTGTACATATCTGGGGGACAAATCTTGTAAATCGTGTACCACCTCGTCAACAACTCCCCGTAGTTCATTCGCAACTTGAGTCCGAAGACTTGGTTCGGGAATTAAATTAATGGCATCCACGCAATCATCGTAATAGCTACTTTCAGCTTCGTCGTCAATGTCGTCATCGTAGGTACCTTCACCTATTGTAGTAGGGTCTTCTTGTCCTAAAAAATCGTATTCATCCATTTCATCGGCATGAAAAGTATCCGTATATTTGTCACAGCCAGCCGCGTGCCGCAGTGTAAATCGCCTTTTTTTTCTCCAATCCCAACCCGTTGCCTTTTCCGACATTATGTACATGTCACCGTGGTTCAATTCAATTGAAATCCTCCTACCAACTGGTGTCGGGTTTGAACGTTTGCCTCGCGTGTCTTTATGTGTCCATTGGAAATGTAATGGAATTGAGCGCCCTAATCTTAACCCAACTACACGTTTTCGTTCAGAATCACCGTGGAAGCCAATACCGCATTTATTGGTATCATAATATAGATTTAATTCGGCATTAAGTTTATGAGCCTTGTCACCCAAAAAGTCGGATAATTGTTCTCTAATATTATTTAGCTCTGGTAACTTGGAAAAAGAAACAATACGACCCTTTTTATTATAATAATCGGGTTCTTGGTCATAATCGGTATAACATAAATTATATCTGGCTCTTTTGTTTTTAACAATGCCCCTCATTTTGGCTTCTTTGTCGACGGTGTCAATTAAAGAACCACCAATATTGAGTTGTTCTTGTAGTATACTATCCTTGCTTATCGGCTTTTCTACCGTATTAAATGCCGTCGCCACGTCTCTAATAACTAATAAATAGGCTGGGGTTATCCTCCTCTCTATTTCAGATTCCACGCATAAATCAATTAATTCGGTGACACAACCCTTTTCGGTAAACAATTTCTGAGCACTGTCTAAATCTTCTTTCGTAAATCCCTTTTCCTTGATTTTTCCAATTTTCTCCATTCCTGGACCATTTTCAGCAACTTCACCAAATGTAATAGTGAGTGCCATCTCCGCATAATCGGTTAAAGAGACGTTACTAAGAGTTTTAGCAATTTCACCTATGCCTGGGGTTTTCTCACTATCCTCTGAGAAATCTTCATCCTCCGATGAATCCGAATCTTCCCCTTCTTTATCTCCTTCTTCCCTCTCTTCATCTCCTTCTTTATCTCCTTCTCCACCTGCTTCCTTCCCAACAACTTTAGTGTCGGTGGTTATCGCTCCTCCATAAACAACTGGAATTTGAGCCTTACCTGTGTCAGTATCGACAATTACTTCGATTGAAGACTTACTTTTTTTTTTAGGTGGTCTTGGTCGTACTAAGACTTGGCCATTTTTACCAATGGATGGGAACACAAACGTACCCGCTTGTCTCGATAAGACACGGAATAAATTGGGTGCTTTTTCACCCTTTTTCTTTTTGTAGAGAGAACGTTTTTCTAATTTGTATTCTATTTTGCGAGCGGCAATGTAATAATTTAGTTGATAGTCAGATAGAGGCAGTAAATGGGGTTCTTTCATAATCACTTTTGGAAAAACGGAGACTTCAATCTCTTTACCATCATAATCTCTCGTTTCGCGTGCGGTTGTCTCGCAGAAATAGGAGGAAAGACCAAAAATCCTGGACTTAAATAATTCTTCCTGTTTAATCAGTTGTTGTCCAGATTCATCCATCGTAACATACAGCTCCATAAATTTGTCTTCCGCACTAAGTTCATTCTCGTTTTTACCATTTATAATATCGTCATCAAAAAGAGTATAATATTTGTAGAGGCCACGTTCTCGGGGTTGAACCTCGACGTTAATATCTTGGAGTAGTTCCGTAATTGTCTGTATTAATTCCGCATCTGTTTGTTGGTTTCGATCCGATTTAGTGACATAGTTTTGCGACGATTCGTCCGCTATTTTGGTGAAAAGTGATGGTAATCTAGTAAATTCAAACCCCTTTATAATTTGATTTTCGGTTATAAATTCAAGACGGTCGATTTCCTCCACCGATTTTAATAATGTTCTTAGTTCTCCCTTCGTTTTAATGGATGAGTCTCCAGTAAAGAGTATCGTGTAGGTGGTTATAACACCCTTTAATAAATTAAAGAGTAAGGCTAGTTCATAGGGTTTATTAATACCCGGTGTACCGGAGAGAGCTACTATCCTCGTATTTTTACCCATCATAAGTAATTTATAAACAAGAGGACCATTAAAACCACTTCCCGCAATCATTGACATTAAATTATGAATTTCGTCCACTACCACCACCTTGTTATCAAAGGGGTTTACTATTGGTTCACCCTCAATTAGATTAGATTTATCTAAAATATAGTTAAGGACCTTTACGCGATTGTGTTTATCTAAGACTCCCGTCACATTCCCAACAACAGCTTGGCGAATTCTTGGATAATTCGGTATTAATTTTAGAATACTCTCGATAACCGAGGCACCACCATTATAATGAATAAAGGTGTATTTATACTGAAACATAACTCTCACGGTATTGTCAATTTCAAGACGTTCACTATCGTGTAATGACTCATAATTTGAACTAGTTTGCGTCAAGTCAATTAACCAAATACCGAGTGAGGACTCCTTGCCCCTATTTGTAATAATGGAGTCTTTTGGTGCGATGACGTAATTACTCAGTAAATCCTTGGGTATACCAAAGGTATTCAGTACTTTGAATATTTTATTTTCTTCGATATTCAATGGTTTTCCTTTTAATTTGGGTAAAGAAATATAACACCAGTGATATTCCTTTCTGTAGGCGATGCCTCCAAAAGTTTCGATTTCCGATTTATAATTATTTTTAAGAGAGGCTGGTAACATTACAATAATTTTACGATCCTTATAACCTTCCGCAATCGAAATACTGGCTCCAGATTTACCAGAACCCAATCCATGATATAATAAGAGACCACGATAGGGTGAATTTTCATTTAAAAAATTGGTCACGAATTTTTGATGCTTAAACAAAGTGAGAGTCCTATATTTATGTGTACTTTCATCCCAACTCTTAACATAGGCTTTTCGGAATTGATTATTCTTAGTCATAAAATCATTGACAATAAATTCAGGCATCCCCTTTTGATTTGTTAATAAATATTTACCAAGGGTTAATCTTTTTTTAAAACTACGATCTTCTAAAAAGACGTTGACTTGAGACTCGAGGAGATTCGTTGTCCCCAAGGGGTAATTTATCGTCTTAATAATATTGGAGAAATGAGTTAATATTCTTGTCTTTATTTGGTCACTTTGTTGTCCTAAAATTTCTGTCGGAAATTTTAATTTGACAGAAATAAAAGACTCCAGTTGTTTATTAATATAGTCGTTGTTTATTGTCAAGTCAATCTTATCAAAGATGACCTTGTGGTCCTCACTTAAATCCTCGTAATTCATTACTGTTCCAATTTCGGTCATGTATGCTTTCCACGCCGCGTACTTAAGAGTGCGGGTGCTGTCTGCAATTGTGATCCATTTTATTAACTTTGTATCCGCATTTGCTAACATTTTCTTCGCGATACTTTTACTAATAACTAAAATAAAAGCATTTTTTTCCAAAATATCGGTCGTTAAAGAAACCGATGCTTGGATATTGGATAAATAGAGACATTTTTTATCACACATATTTAATATATTGTGGGATATTTTTTACGGTATTTATCCTTCTTTTATTTAATTACAGTGTTCCTTTATTTATAGAAAATCTCTTTAATTTTTTCTCCTTCTTTTTACATTCCTCGCATTCTCTTCTTTTTCCTTCTGCCCATCCTTCTGCGCATCCTTCTGTTTCCCTCTCATTCCCTTAATTTCGTCGAGGACTGTCTCTTCATTCTCCTTTTGACCAAAAATAAACATCTTACCCTGTTGTGTATTCGAGACTATGTTACTGGTAAAATTGAACATTTCGTTCGTTATTGCGCAGTTCGGTAACTGAAAGACAATGTCTCTATTTCTCGGTTGAACATATTTCCGGCGATGTTTTTGAGGATGGGTCCCCTTAAAAAATTGAGGATGACTCTTCTCTAACTCTTTTAGTCGATAAGTAATTTTCCTCAGACAGTTAATCTTACTAAAATTATGCGCTTCTTGGCTATAATTACTAAACATGCAGAGATGATATTGGAATATTACCGTTTGGAATAATTCACGTAAAGGGTTGCGACCTTCCAAAAAACCAGGTCTTCCCAATGAACCAATCTCTTTTATACAATGAGTACACGGTTTGTATTCCATATATTCTAATATCGAAATACATTCTTCTTGGAAAATATACGGACTCATTACGATAATGTATTCCAAGCAAGCCTGTTTGTACATAAAGGCACTAAAATTCATTAGGAGAATTCTCCGAGAAAAGTCACACATATAAAAGAGTTGTAGTATCTTTGGGATAGTCTCCCCGTGTGCCTGTAACTGTTTATAGATAGAGACGAAATTCGCGTAGCTAAATTTAACATTTGTGTAGGGATTTTTTAAGTGTTTGGGTAATGGTACTCTTCTCTGTTGTTTTTTGAGGGATAGTGTAAGCAGTTTTACAATATCTTTA
>MDTF01005724.1_pt1 | contig 11466 bp, 11 predicted proteins | sample 811191 | NCBI WGS metagenome assembly MDTF01 (sample SAMN05326649, study PRJNA326480) | marine metagenome | isolation source: seawater | place: Southern Ocean | collected 2011
AAATTAAAAGAATTAAAAAAATTATTAAAAAATGATAAACTTCAGCATAGTTACCCACATTCTTGGAGATCAAAAGCACCACTGATTTACAGAGCAACACCACAATGGTTCATTTCAATGGAAAAAAACTCGTTAAGAAACAAAGCCATAAAAGCTATAGGAGAAACTATTTTTTATCCTCCTAAAGGGAAAGAAAGATTAATGTCCATGGTAGAAGGTAGACCTGATTGGTGCGTCTCTAGACAAAGGTCGTGGGGAGTACCATTGCCAATATTTATTAATAAAAAAACGAAAAAACCTCTTCAAGATCAAAAAGTTATTGATCGTATAGCTGATATTTACGAAAAAGAAGGCTCAGACTGCTGGTTCACAGATGATTCAAAAAGATTTTTAGGTGCAGATTATAATAAAGATGATTATGAAAAACTTACAGATATTGTCGAAGTGTGGTTTGATAGTGGCTGTACACATAGTTTTGTTCTTGAAAAAAGAAAAGATCTAAAATGGCCAGCTGACATGTATTTAGAGGGGTCAGATCAACATAGAGGATGGTTTCACTCATCACTGTTAGAGTCCTGCGGTACGAGAGGTAGAGCCCCATATGAAAGTATTTTATCGCATGGATTTGTTGTAGATGGCAAAGGAATGAAAATGTCAAAATCTGCAGGAAATGTTGTATCCCCTGATGATATTTTAAAAAATTATGGAGCAGATATATTAAGAGCTTGGGTTGCATCCTCAGATTATGGTGAAGATTTAAGAATAGACAATACAATTTTAGCCCAACATGCTGAATCTTATAGAAAAATTAGAAACACCTTTAGGTTTATCTTAGGAAACTTAAAAGATAATTTTGTGAAACAGGACTTACAAAAAATTGATATCAATAATTTTTCAGAATTAGAAAAATATATTTTAGGGAGATTATTTCTCTTAGACGAAAGCATGAAAGAGAATTTAAAAAATTATAATTTTCACAAACTTTACAAAGAACTTTTAAATTTTTGTACATTAGAGCTCTCATCATTCTATTTTGACATAAGAAAAGATATTTTGTATTGCGACGACTTAAATTCAAAAAAACGTATGGATTGTATTGTGGTATTAAATATAATATTAGAGTGCTTGCTTAAATGGTATGCGCCAATTTTTGTTTTTACAACTGAAGAAATATTTAATCTACTAACCAAAAATGAAAAAAGTATTCACGAAACAACATTTCCTGAGATTCCAAGTAAATGGAAAGATGATGAGTTAATAAAAAAATGGAAAGATCTCTATCAAATTAAACAAGTAGTAAATCTAGCAATTGAACAGAAAAGAATTAGTAAAGATATAGGTTCCAGTTTAGAAGCGAATGTTACAATTAATGTAAATGAAAAAGAATTTAATCTTTTAGATGGTTTAAATCTTGAGGAATATTTTATTGCCTCCAAAGTAAAAAAAATTAAAAATTCAAAAAACGACAAGCTGAAAATAGACGTAGAAAAATCCGTAGGAATAAAATGTACACTTTGCTGGAAAATACTAGATAAAAAATGTGAAAGAAAACATTGTGGAATTAATTAATGGATATTTCTAAAAATATACGAAAAAAATTTATTTCAAAAGAAACAGTAATTTCTTTGATAATTATTACAACTGTCTTTATTTTAGATAGAGCTTCAAAAATTAACATTATAAAACAACAAATAAATAATGATAATAGTTTTTATGTTAATGATTATTTAAACTTTGATCTAATCTGGAATTCAGGTATTGCATTTGGCTTACTCACACAAAATGCTAATATTTACTATCACGTTATTTCTACTTTGATTTTTCTAGTTATAGTTTTTTTAGGCTACCTAATTGGTAAAGCAAATTTTATAGATAAAGTATTTTTTTCTTTAATCTTAGGAGGAGCTCTTGGAAATTTTTACGATAGATTATTTTATTTTGCTGTCCCTGATTTTATAGATATTCACGTTGATAATTTTCACTGGTTTACTTTTAATATTGCGGATATATTCATTACAATCGGAGTAATCTTTTTAATCTTTAAAGATTTATTTCTAAATAAAAAATGAAAATTATAAAAACCTGGTCCATTTTTTTTGTCTTCAGTCTTACTTTAATTAGTTGCTCTGGTTTAGGTGATGCAGGTAAAATTTTACGAAATGAAAAAACAGCATCAACAGATGAATTTTTGATCAAAAAACAACAACCTTTAACACAGCCACCAGATTTTGATAAAATACCTGAGCCTGGATCTATAAAAACCCAAGAAGTAAAAGAAAATAGTTTTGAGCAAACTTTAAAAAATTCAAAATCAGGATCAGGTAGTTCTAGGAAAAAATCATCATCCGTAGAAAATTCTATTCTCAATAAAATTAAAAAGTGAAACATAAAAAAAACAATTTTTTATTAGAGAACAATATTAATAAAAATTATTTAAAAAATAATCTATCTTTAAAATATAAGTCAAAGTTAAAAAAAGAAATCAAAGATATTTATAAAAATTTAGATAATAGAAAAGACACATTTCATATTTTAAGTAAGAAGTTTATTCTAGATCTAGATAAATTAAGTCTTAAAAAATTTACAAGACATAAATCTATTATACTTATAGGAATGGGAGGTTCAGCTCTTGGATCTAAAGCTATTTATTCATTTTTAAATAAAAAGATTAAAAAAAATTTTTTGTTTCTTGATAATTTAGATCAGTCAGAAATTGAAAAAATAAAAAAAAAAAAAGATTTAAAAAAAAGTCTTTTTATTATTGTTTCTAAATCTGGGAATACAATTGAAACATTAATTAATAGCAATTTATTAAAAGATAAAATTACATATAAAAATACTATTATTATTTCAGAAAATAAAGAAAACTTACTAAATACATTTGCTAAAAAAAGAAAAATACTTCGGATACAACATAAAAATTATATTGGAGGCAGATACTCTGTTTTATCTGAAGTTGGAATGATACCTGCTTATTTAATGGGGCTTAAAGTAAAAAGTTTTAGAAAAAATTTACTTACATTTTTTAATTCTAAAAAAAATTTAATTTTAGTTGAAAGTGTTATAAAGCTAGTAAATATATATAACTTAAAAAAAATTAAGTCTATTGTACTGCTTAACTACGCACCCGAGCTAAATGACTTCCTTTATTGGTGCCAACAATTAATTGCTGAGAGCTTGGGAAAACAAGGAAAAGGAATATTACCTGTCGTTTCATTAGCTCCACGCGATCACCATAGTTTAATGCAACTATATTTAGACGGACCTAAAGATAAGTTATTTTATATTTTTAGCTTAAACACAAACAGAAAAATGAAAATAAATTCAGATATTTTTGGTAAAGATTTTAAATTTGCTGAAAATAAAGAATTAATAAAAATTATAGAATCCCAAAAAAAAGCTTTAACGCAAGTATTAAAAAAGAAGAAAATTCCATTTAGGGAGTTTAAAATAAACAACACTAGTGAAGAAATTTTAGGTGAGTTATTCTCATATTTTATACTTGAAACAACTCTAGTTGGTAAACTTATCGGTATTAATCCTTTTGATCAGCCTGCTGTAGAAGAAGTAAAAATTTTGACTAAGCGATATTTAAGTTAAAACTCCCAAATAAAACCTTTGATCGACCATATTTTTTAGTTAAAAAAATATCTAAGATATCCGATAAATCATCTTTTGATTTACTTTCTCTGTGGATAATAATTATGTGGTTTTTTTTGCATATACTGGCCTGTTTAATTATCTTTAACTCTTTTATAAAAAAATTTTCAGAAAAAGGTGGGTCAAAAAAAATAATTTCATATTTATTCTTTTCACTTAACTGTTTAGTAAAAGAGCTTATTTTAGCCTCAAATATGCTACTCCTATTTTCAATTTTTAGTTGTTCTATATTTTTTTTTAAAACACCTAAAGCTTTTCTATCATTTTCTACAAAGGTAGTTTTTTTTGAACCTCTGGATATACATTCGATTCCAAATGATCCTACTCCAGAATAAAGATCTAATACATTTGCACTATCTAACGAAACATCAACTAGATTAGAGTGTATCACAACATTGAAAATACTTTCTTTTACAAAATCTCTTAACGGTCTTGTAGTGGCAGATTTTAAAAAAATCATTTTTTTCCCTTTTAAAAAACCGCTAATAATCCTCATTTAGATTTGATTACTCTCCAGCCAATATCTTTTCTAAAAAAGCCCTGTTTCCAACTAATTTTTTTTATGATTTTAAAAATTAAATTTCGTATTTCTTGAAATTTATTTCCTAAAACAACTACATTTAAGACACGTCCACCATTAGAAAGTAAAAAACCATTTTTAATTTTTGTACCTGCATGAAATATAAATGATTTTTGATTTAACATAATTTTTTTTAAATTTATAATTTTATTAGTTAAATATCTTTTGGGGTACCCTTTTGAGCAAAGCACTACGGTCATACATTTATCTTCAGACCATTTAATTTTAATTTTATTAAGTTTATTTTCTGTTGCCGCAACTATAATTTTTACAAGGTCTGTTTTGAGTCGTGGTATTATTACTTGGCATTCCGGATCTCCCATTCTAACATTATATTCTATTAAATAAGGTTCATTATTTTTAATCATTAAGCCTACATATAAAAAACCAGTATAAGGATTATTCTTTACCTTTAAAGCTGTTAGAGTTGGGTTTACAATTTTATTTATAATTTTTTTTTCTAAACTTTTGTTTATAATTGGAGCAGGTGAATAAGCACCCATACCACCTGTGTTTGGGCCAGTTTCATTTTCACCTACACGTTTATGATCCTGTGCAGAACCAAAAAAAGAAAAGTTTTTTTTATCAACAATTAAAAAATAGCTGACCTCTTCGCCGTTTAAAAATTCTTCAAGTATTAATTTTTTAGAAGTTTTAAACTTACCTAGAAAAATTTCTTTACTAAATTTTTCAACTTCTTTTTTAGAATAACATATAACAACTCCTTTTCCTGACGCAAGACCATCTGCTTTAACAACTACAGGCATGTTATGTTGGATTAAAAATTTTTGAATATCTTTTTTATTTTTACAGATCTTAAAACCTGCTGTTGGTATGTTATGTTCTTTACATAAAGATTTCATAAAAGCTTTAGAGCCCTCAAGTTGAGCAGCGTACCGGTTCGGCCCAAAAACTTTAACATTATTTTTTTTTAAAAAATCAACTACTCCCATCACAAGAGGTAGCTCAGGACCAACAATAACTAAACCTATTTTATACAACTTAATAACTGATAGTAATTTTTTAAAATTTAAGAAATTTATATCTAAATTTATTGCAATATTAGCTGTACCGGCGTTTCCAGGAATACAAAAAATTTTGCTCACTAAATTAGAATCGTGTAATTTTGTACAAATTGCGTGTTCACGTCCACCACTACCTATTAAAGCAATATTCATATGAGAAAATATATTATATATACTATTTCTGAATATGAATAAAAAAAAAGCAACACTAGACTACAAGGCAAACAATTTTGAGATCATAGAAGAAGGAGATCATGTAATTTGCGCCATTTCAAAAAAACAAATACCTCTAGAAAATTTAAATTATTGGAACGTTGAGCTTCAAGAAGCGTATTATTCACCAGTAGAAGCTAAAGCAAAGCACGAAGCATTAAACAAAAAAAAATAGTTATTTCCAGCGATTATGCGTCCAGATCCATTGACCAGGCGCTCTAGATATCATTTGTTCGAGTATTTTATTTAATCTTATAGTTAGATTTAATTTGTTTGTTTCTAGATCGTCTTTAGTTGAAACTTTTATAGGTTCATAAATTTCAATCTCAAAATTATCATTATCATTTCTAGAAATATAGATAGGAACAATATCCAATTGAAATTTAGTAGCTAATTGCGCTGGTAGAGTAGTTGTTGAAGCCATATGCTCAAAAAAAGGAATTTTTTTACCCTCACTCACACGCTGATCAATCATTAAAGCTATACTATGATTATCTTTTATATATTTTAATGTACTTTTAACACCTGGCATACCTTTTTTAATTTGTTCTTTGCAAACATAAGTTCTTCGAACATATTCCATGAAAGGGTTTATAAAAAAATTATTTAGTGGCCTATAAATAGTTGCTAATTTTATTTTTCTTTTTGTTAACTCCATCGACATTAATTCAAAGTTTGCAAAATGACCTGATACAAAAATAACAGGTTTATTGTTTTTAATAATCTTTTGTAAAATATACTCATTTTTTATTGTAATATGAGTATTATTATTTCTAAATTTTTTTAAAAAAATATATTCTACAAAAGTTTTTCCGTAGTTAGCCCACATATTTGTTTTAATAGTTCTTTTTTTGTCATCATTATAATGACCCATAAACTTATATAAATTTTCATTAATTATTATATTTGATTTTATAAGTGGACCCAATTTACAAAATATATAGGAAAAAAATTTTCTAGATAATTTTAACCCAATTAATTTTATAAAAATAAAAAAGAGGTAAATTATTGTAGCTTGAAAAAAATATTTAATAGTTTTTATCATATATACTGACTAACTTCTTTTTCTAAAGCTTCTTTGTTAGATATTTCCAGCTTTACATTTAAGCATTTAATCTGAGATAACTGAAAATGTTTAATTCTAAAAAGATCTTTTTCAGTTGTAACTAATTCTAAGCCATTCTGTGAAGAAAAATTTATTAAATTATTAAGCTCGTTTAAAGAGTATTTGTGGTGATCTGGAAAAGAAATTTTTTTTATTAAATTTATATTATTTTTTTTCAATAAATCAAAAAAATTGTCAGGGTTTCCTATTCCAGCAAAAGCTAATAAATTTTTATTTTTAAACTTTTCTATATTTGTTGGTATGTACCTAGAATAGTAAATACTAATATTATTAGAAATGTTTTTTATTTTTTTCTCAAATTCAAAATTTTTACCACCATTAATTACAACAATTTGACATCTTTTTAGTGATGAAATTGGCTCTCTTAGGGGGCCAGAAGGTAACGTCATACCGTTGCCGACTAGCTGTCTCTCGCTAAAGCACACTATGTTTAAATTTTTATTTATAGATAGGTCTTGGTAGCCATCGTCAAGAACGACACATTCAAAACCATTTTTTACTGCACTAACAATGGCATCGTAGCGTGTCGAATCTTTGAATAACGTCACACCTTTAGACTCAACTAATTTAAATTCATCCAAATGTTCTTTGTAAGATTTTTTAATTAAAGCTGTTTTTTTATTTAATCTCTCAAGAGTTTTGACAATCTCAATGGATAAAGGTGTTTTTCCAGTACCTCCTACATAAATATTTCCCACACAGATAACTGGAATAGAAAATTTTTTTCTTTTAACAGTTATGTTTCGAAAGTGTATTAGTATTTGAAAAAAAAAAGAAAAAGGAATTAAAAAGAAACCTATTAAGCTATTTTTTTTAGTCCAGAATTTTGGTTTAAGTATTTTCATTTTGTATATTATATCTTAAACAGTTTATTCAATTCCTCAATTGTGTGTTGAAGTATTTTATCACCATAATTATTAATAAAATTTATATTTTGTTTCTCAATTTTTTTTGGATTTTCAAATTTTTTAATTATTTTACTTGCTAATTCGTATTCATTATTTATTTGTTCTGCCATATTATTAGTTTTTAAAAAATCATATACTTCTTGAAAATTATAAACATAGGGACCAAAATACACATTACAATCCAGTTTGGCAGCTTCAATAGGATTTTGGCCACCAACAAGTCTCAGTTTTTTTATGAGAGATTTCCCAATAAAAATATTTTTACAATAATCAAAATATTTAGATAAAACACCAAATGAATTAATTATTAAAATTTCTTTGTTAGCCTCAATAATATCCCCGTCGTTAAAAATTTGACTATTTAAATTAAATTTATCTGTTAAAGTTTTCACATAATAAACTCTATTGATGTGTCTTGGAATAATTATTGTTAAAATATTTTTATATTTTTTTTTAATTTCAAGGTGTGTTTTAATAACGATATTTTCTTCTCCTTGGTGTGTGCTTGCTGCACACCACACTTTAAAGTTATCTAATATTTCTATATTACATCCATCAAGATTTTCTTTTTTTATTTTAATTGCAAACTTTAAATTACCACAGTAAGATATTTTTTTTACATCTAGCTTCTCAAGATTATTTTTTGAATCTTCACTGCAAGGTATGCATAAATCAAAATTTTTAAAGACCTTTTTTGCAAAATTTAAAAATATATTCCATTTTTTAAAAGTCTTTTTAGTAATCCTTCCATTTAACAATGCCAGAGGAATTTTTTTTTCTTTGATTTTAAATAAAAAATTTGGCCAGATTTCAGAGTCTACGAAGCAGATTAAACTAGGCTTCCATTGATGTAAAAATTTTTCGGACAAATTCTTAGTATCAAGTGGAAAAAACCGATGCGTTATATTTTCCTGACCTTCCAACTTTTTTTTTAGTAAATTAGCTGAACTTAAAGTGACAGTAGTAATAAGAAAATCTATATTTTTATTAAGGTGATTTATTTTATCTATAAGAGGCAAAATACTTAAAGCTTCACCTATACTCGCAGCATGAAACCAAATTAATTCTTTATTACTATTTCTATTGGAATTAAAAGAAGAAGAAAAAATTTTCTCCTTGAACCTTGTTTGATGCTCTTTTTTAAAAATCGCTCTTAAGAAAATTAAAATTACAAATAAAGGATACAAGATAAGAGTTAAGAATCTATAGATGCTTAGCATTAATTTATTTTAACTGTTTTTCATACAGTGATTTATATTCTTCAGAATTTTTAATCAATTGCTCATGATTTCCAGAACCGATAATCGATCCATTTTTTAAAATAAAAATTTGATCCGCTTTATGTATAGTTGACAATCTGTGCGCTATCACAAGAGTTGTTTTATTTTTTGTTAAATTAGCAATTGCATTTTGAACTATTTCTTCCGAGTCAGCGTCTAAAGAGGAGGTTGCCTCATCGAGAAGAATGATAGGAGATTTTTTTAGAATTGCTCGGGCAATAGATATTCTCTGTTTTTGTCCACCAGATAGCCTTACTCCGTTTTCTCCGATAGATGTTTCGTATCCTTTAGGCAGTTTTTTAATAAATTCATCAGCAGCAGCAAATTTACAAGCTTTAATTATGTCATCTTGAGAAGCTTTAGGGTCGGCATAGGCAATATTAGCATTAATAGTTTCGTCAAATAAAATTACATCCTGACTAACTAGAGATATGTTTTTTCTAAGAGAGTAAAGTGATACTTGGTGAATATTTTGATCATCTATAAAAATTTCCCCTTCTTGAGGTTCGTAAAATCTTGGCAACAAATTAATGATAGTGCTTTTCCCTGCCCCACTTTGACCGACAAATGCTATCATTGACCCTCCTTTGATTTCTATATTAATATCTTTAACTGCTTTTTCTTTAGTATTTAAGTAATGAAAGTTTATATTTTTAAATTTTATATTCGATTCTTTAACTTCTATATTGGGTAATTTATCATCGTGTCTTGTTTTGATTGGCTCATCGATTACTTCAAAAATTCTTTTAGCAGCAGCAGTTCCTTGGTAGACAACCATATTAATGGTCGCTAAAGATCTAATTGGTTGATAGGCAAGCATCATAGCAGCTAAAAAAGAAAAAAAATTATTAACTTCTAGCTCCCCAAGACTTATTAATTTTCCTGAATAAAAAATAAACCCAGCTATCATAAATCCAGTTAAGGTTTCCATAATTGGTGTTGCTCTAATCATCACACTTGAGATTTTAATATTTTTTGATACTAATTTATTAATAACATTTTGGGCGTTCTCACTTTCTTTTTCCTCTTTTTGATAAATCCTAATCATTTTAGAAGCTTTAAAAATTTCAGAAAGGAAAGTTGTAAAATTACCGTAAATTTCACCAGCTTCACCTTGAACCTTGCCAATTCTTTTACCTAAACTTTTTGCAAAAAAAACAGCTAGCGGCATCATGAATATAGCGAATGAGGCTAGCTTCCAGTTTTGATAAAACATTAAAGAGACCAATAGAATTAATGAAAAGCTATCTTTCATCAAGTTAAGAACTCCGGTGCTAACGAGGTTTTGAACTTGACCGCAATCATACGTAATATTTGATATATATTTTCCAGAGTGACGATTGTCTAAAGTTTGAATATCTGCTGTAAGTATATTATCTGCAATCTTTTTTTGGAGCTCGCCTGCAATTTTATTTCCAATTTGAATTACGTATATTCTCGCAAGGTAAAGTGAGAGTCCTTTCGAAGAAAAAGCAAAAACAATACCAATTGGTATAAGCCATGCCAAAGTTCGATCTTGATCAATAAAAATTTTTTTTACTGCTGGGTCTAAAAGCCAAGCAGTAGCAGAAGTGCTTGCAGCCACAATTATTGAAAGCACTAAAGCAAGAAGTATTTTATTCAAATATTTGTTAATATGTTCTTTGTATAAGCGCTTAAGTATAATTATTATTTCCTTTTTTTCCATAATTCTAACTAATTAAAAAAATTCCTAAAAATAATATAAAACCAGAAAAATTATTAACCTTGAAGGCTTGTAAACATTTCATCGGATTGTTTTTTTTAAATTTTATTATTTGATACATTAGACTTAACACAAAAATTGCAACTAAAATTGTAAACTTATTTAAACCAAATTGATTGTAAAATAAGTAAATTATTAGAGCAACACTTAAAAAATAACAAACTCCTACAAATAATTTTATTTTTTTCTTAAATTTAATAGAAGTTGATTTAATGCCAATTATTTCATCGTCTATAATATCTTGAACGCCGTAAATAGTGTCATAGCCCAATGTCCAGAATATGGCAGCTGCGTAAAGAGTGACAACATCAATAGAAATACTATTAGTCATAGCTGTCCATGCCATAACGATACCCCAATTAAAAGTTAAACCTAAAAATAGCTGAGGCCAATAAGTTATTCTTTTCATAAACGGATAAGTGAACGCTAAAACCATAGATGCAATACCTAAAATAATTGTTAATGAGTTAAATTGTATCAAAATAAAAAAAGCTACAAAACAAAGAATAGCAGCGTGAGTCAAAGCAAGCCTTACAGAAACTAAACCACAAGCAAGCGGTCTATTTTTAGTTCTTTGAATTTTTTTATCAATATCTTTGTCTACAATATCATTTACAATACATCCCGCGCTTCTCATTAAGACAGAACCTACGAAAAATAAAAAAAGATAATACAAGAATTGGTTTAAATTTTGCTCTATACTGTATGCGTAAGCAAGCCCCCAAGCGCAAGGCCAAAAAAGAAGCATGATGCCAATAGGCCTATTTAACCTTGTAAGATTTATAAATATATTTAAATGAGACATGAGTGAACAATTACTTGTAAATATCAAACACTACATACATAATCAATTTGATTCGATATGGATATAGATTACACAGTTGCAGCTCTAATGTTTCCAGCCATACCTCTAATGATGACCATGTATAG
>MDTF01015926.1_pt1 | contig 11465 bp, 13 predicted proteins | sample 811191 | NCBI WGS metagenome assembly MDTF01 (sample SAMN05326649, study PRJNA326480) | marine metagenome | isolation source: seawater | place: Southern Ocean | collected 2011
CTTAATTTCATCGTAAAGGTTCTTGAGGTCTTCGGGAGATAAATCTTTATCTTTCAATTTCTCAAGGATCTTATCATTTTCATCATCTTCAACACTTTTAAATGTATAAGGATCCTCATTATTTTTATCTAAAGTACCATCTCTTTTAAGCTCACCTCTAGCATCCATTCCTCTTCCAATAGCTTTAAATGTTAAAAACAGAACTGCTCCCATAATTAATGCGATTGCTGTATAAAAAATATATTCCATAATTTACTAATTAATTTTTCCCAAATAATTAACCATTATCACCCCAACTATTATTAAACCAATTCCTATCACCGAATAAATATTTGGTACTTGATTGTATTTAAGTGCTCCAAGAATTGTTACAGCTGTAATTGTGAGTCCTCCGTAAGTAGCATAACTAAAACCAACTGGAATTACTAACATTGCTTTAGAGAGACAAAAAATACACATTATAATTGTACAAACAGAAAAAAGTGTTGGCGTTAGTTTTGTAAAACCTTCAGTGGTCTTTAAAAATCCATTTGATGCAATGCCTAAAGCTATCGCGCCAGACAAAAATAAATAGGCTGATAATAAAATTGAGCTTTTCATATTTTATCTCTTTCCAGCAAATTCTCCTCCATCTCTAAATCTCCATAACCATTTTTTCATTTCTTTTTCCACATCTAATGATTGTATACCAAGATCTTTTAAAGTTAAATATTTGTTTGAAACTATATTATCTGATTCTGTAAGAATATTACATTGATCCTCTGTAAGTATTGGTGGGATTGGCAAGACACTTAGAATTTTGCATTGCATTCTTGCTAAAGGCATCGGCATTCGGATTACGAACCTTTTTTTATTAATTGTTTCCAAAATAGACTTTACCATATCACCAAAGCTAATAATTTTTGGACCACCTATTTCATAAATTTTTCCTTCATTATTTTTTGTCTCTATCGCTCTAACAATTGCATCAGCAACATCGGTCACTAAGACCGGTTGAAATTTATATTTTATTCCAACTATAGGTATTACTGGTAAAAAACTTAGTTTGGCAAATAAATTTGTAAAATTATCTTCTGTTCCACAAACTACACTGGGTCTTATTATTATGCTATTTTTGAAGTTAGCTAGTGCCTTGACCTCGCCATCAAATTTTGATCTTTGATAGAGAGATTTTGAGTCTGCGTTTGCTCCAATTGCACTTACTTGAATGAATTTTTTAACATTAGATTTAGCGCAAAGTGTTGAAATTAAATCTGGTATGTCAGAATGAATTTTTGAAAATTTTTGTTTTCTAGTTTCGTAAAGTATGCCAATTAAGTTAATCACTATATCTGAGTTATTTATCGCCTCTTCTACTTTAGAAAAATCATTTGTTTTCCAGTCAATAAATTCTATGGCCCCGGGAGGCGCCTGAGTCTTTAAATATCCTTTTTGAAAGGCATTTCTGGTTGGTATGATGCATCTAAAGTTTTTCTTGGTCAAATTTTGGACAAGATATCTGCCTATAAAACCACCACCGCCAAGGATTGTTGCTATTGGGTAATTATTCATGGTATTGAGAATACCTATGGTAAAAATACATAAAATTCAAGAAGACATAACTCCTGAAATAGCTAAATCATTTAAAGAAAGTGTGGCTATTGATACAGAAGCAACCGGTTTGCAAATTCCTGAAAGAGACAAATTAAGCTTAATTCAAATATGTGGTGAAAATGGAGATGTTTATATTATTCAACCAAATAGAAGCAATTATCAATCGCCTAATTTAGTTTCAGTATTAGAAAACGAAAAAATTCAAAAGATTGGACATTTTTTGCGATTTGATAAAAATGGTCTAGAGTTTTTTCTTAAATGTAAAATGCAAAATATATTTGATACAAAGATTGCCTCAAAAATAGTTAGAACTTATACAGACTCACATGGTTTAAAAAACTTAGTACAAGAATTTTGTAGTAAGAGCTTAGACAAAAGACAAGGTAGCAGTGACTGGAACAGAGATATAAATGACTTATCAGACAAACAGTTGGAGTATGCTGCGAATGATGTAATTTATCTTCATAAAATTAAAACTGAATTAGAGAAGATGCTTATAAGAGAGAAAAGGATGGATCTATACCAGAGATGTATTAGCTTCTTAGATACGAGAGTTGAATTAGATCAGGCTGGATTCAAGTTTGACATATTTGAACATTAATGACTAAGATAAATTTTATAAAAATAGCCAGAAAAGCTGCAGCAATTCAGATTTCTGAATTAAGAAAAATTAATAAAATTTTTGATAAATCTTTTATTAAAGCCGTTGAGCTCATTGGGTCTACGAAAGGTAAATGCATATGCGCAGGTATAGGAAAATCAGGATTAATCGCTAGAAAGGTTTCGGCCACTCTTTCCTCGGTGGGCGTTTCTAGTTTCTTTCTAGATCCCGCTCAAGCCAATCATGGTGACATGGGCCAGATAGATAAAAAAGATATAGTTTTAATTTTTTCTTACTCAGGAAATACAACAGAAATAACTAATATGTTAAAATACGCTAATAGATTTAATATCAAAGTAATAGGTGTCGCTTCTAAAAAAGACAGCATGCTTTTAAAAGCTAGTGATATAAAAATATTACTTCCAAAGGTTAAAGAAGCAGATCCGACTGGAATGGTACCCACAACATCAACGAGCATAACACTAATGTTTGGAGACTGCCTAGCAATTGCCTTGATGAATAAAATAAAGTTTTCTAAAGATAGATTTAAAATTTTTCACCCAGGTGGAAATATTGGTCAAGCGCTATTATTAGTTGAAGACATAATGCTTAAAGGCAAAATGCTTCCTGTCATAAGTGTTAAGAAAAAAATTAAAGATGCAATAAAAATTATGACCACAAAAAAATTAGGGCTCGCTGTTGTCACAAAAAACAGTTTAGTAATAGGAATAATTACAGATGGTGACGCGAGAAGAAAAATAGGCGGTTATTCAAAAGATGATAAAATTGAAAACATAATGACCAAAAACCCTTTTTTTATTCATGAAAGTGCGCCTGCATCAAAAGCTATTTCCTTCATGAATGATAATAAAATTACGCAACTCTTGGTTACTTCTGACAAAAATTATAAAACAAAAAGCATGGTTAAACTCAAGGGGATTGTTGAAATACACTCTCTCTTAAAACACGGAATACAGTGAAGAGAAGAAGAAAAATACTAATTATTCAAATTTTAATTTTCGTACTTGCGAGTTCGCTTCTGTTTATGACTTACTATACCAATGAATCAGTTGATAATACAATAAAAGTTGAAAAACCAATAAAAAGCAAAATAGAAGCAAAAGACTCCTCTACTTCCAATGTGTTTGAAGACATCCAATATAAGGGCATTGATTTAAATGGCAACCGCTACATTATTGATTCTAAGTTTGCAGAATTTGATTTGTCGAAACCTGAATTAATTAAAATGCAAGTTATGAATGCTACTTTTTATCTTAAAGATGGTTCGGTATTAAAAATTGTGGGGGACTGGGGAACGTACAATAACAAGACTCTTGATATGGAGTTTAGAGATAATATTAAAGCTGTTTATGGGGATAACGATTTATATTCTGATAATTTAGATTATTATAATTCTAGAAATTTGTTAACTATATATGGAAATGTTTTAACAGAGAGTGTACAAGGTTCTACTAGATCAGATAAACTAATTTTTGACTTAAAAGATCAAACCTTAAATATGTCTATGTATAACAACGAACAGGTTAACGTAAAACTTAAAAAATAATGAGAAAAGGTTTCAGAATAATTAAATTTAAAAAGCACAAACCAATTTTTCAAATAAAAGATTTAAGTAAAACGTTTGATGGCAGGCCTATACTAAAAAAAATTAGCATGGAATTGTATCCTGGAGAAATTGTGGGTCTGCTAGGGCCAAACGGTTCAGGAAAATCAACTCTTTATAGTACAATAATAGGAGAGCACGCCGCAGAAACAGGAAAAATTTTACTGAACAACAAGGAGATTCAGGAAAAACCCATTCATGAAAGGGCAAAATCTGGAATAGGCTACCTGAGCCAGCAAAGAAGTGTTTTTGCCATGTCTGTTTATGACAATCTTCTAGGAGTATGCCAGTTAACTATTCAGGGGTATAAAAATCAAATCGATATGGTGGAAAAATTACTAGATGAATTTAATTTACAACATTTAAGAAATTTACATAGTTCAGTACTTTCTGGCGGAGAAGTAAGAAGGTTAATGATGGCAAGAATATTAATTAACAAGCCAAGTGTAATTCTGCTAGACGAACCAATGGCAGCTTTAGATCCAATAGTTGTTCAAGATATTCAAAAATATATATTAAAGATTCAAACTTATGGTTGCGCGATATTAATTACCGACCACCAAGTCAGAAACTTATTTGACATAGTTGATAGAGCTTATGTTTTAGGAGAACAATCAATTATAGCACAGGGAACACCTAATGAAATAATGAAATCATCTAAAGCAATCAAATTATATTTTGGAACTCCATATAACTCCTAAACTTAATGTTAAACAAAAGTTTTTCCGTAAACACTTATAATAAAATAAAAGATTTTAAAAAAATCATTAGCGTTGATAGCGATAAATCTATTTCTATAAGATCGTTATTAATTGCGTCAATTAGTCATAATATTTCTGAAATACATAATATTTTAGAGTCTGAAGATGTTTTTTCTACAATAAAATGTTTAAAAAAATTGGGAATTGTAATTAAGCGAGTTAAGCCCAAAAATTATTTGGTTCACGGAAAAGGTCTTGGTTCTTTTTTTATTAAGAAAAATAGTGTTTTGGACTGTGGAAATTCTGGAACGCTAGCAAGACTATTAATTGGTATTTTAGCAACAACCCCAAACATCGAAACAGTTATTAAAGGTGATAAATCTTTAAATAATAGAAACATGTCTAAAATCATCGAGCTTATGAAATTGTTTGGCGCAGATTTTTTACCTAAAAAAAAAGTAAACTTCCCGTTAAAATTAATTTCTTCTAATATGCCTGTAGGTATAAAATATGAAGCTGGGGTTAGCGCACAATTAAAAAGTTCTGTGATGCTAGCTGCACTAAATTCATATGGAGAAACTCACATTCTTGAAAAAAGTAAAAGCAGAAACCACACAGAAAATATTCTACTAAAAAACTCAAACGTTATAAGGGTAAAAAATAATATTATAAAAATTTCAGGAAAAGGCACTTTAAATTCTATTAATATTACTGTGCCCGCAGATCCTTCTTCTGCAGCCTTTTTCGTAGCATTAACGCTTTTAAAAGAAAACTCTTTTCTAAAAATAAAAGGAGTGATGTTAAATCCAAGGAGAGTAGGATTTTATAAATTGTTAAAAAAGAGTGGCGCAAAAATTATTTTTAAAAATATTAAGAAAAAGAACAATGAGGTGACTGGAGATGTGCTAATTTATAGCAGTAAGTTAAAACCTATAAAGGCGAGTGCTAAATATTATGCGTCTACAACTGATGAATACCCAATTTTATTTATCATAGCGGCGCTAACCGAAGGAATTTCTGAATTTAGTGGCATAGAAAACTTGGTTAACAAAGAAAGTAATAGAATATTAGAGATGAAAAAAATATTAACCCAAGTAGGTGTCAAATGCATACATACTAAAAATAAAATGAAAATATTAGGATTAAATAAAAATAACTTTAATAAAGAAAATATAAAAGTAAAAAATTTAGGAGATCATCGAATTTGTATGAGTGCTATGATTTTATCTCAGCTTACAGGTATAAAAACTCAAATAGAAGGTTTTGAAACTGTAAATACCTCATCTCCTACTTTTTTAAAAACAATAAAATTACTTGGTGGAAAATTTGAAATTAAAAAAGCATCATAATTTAGTTGTCGCAGCTGACGGATCTGCTGCTAGCGGCAAAACTACTGGAGCAAAACGTATTTCAAAAAAATATGGACTTAAATTTCTTTCCTCAGGTCTTTTGTATAGATATGCAAGCTATCAAATATTAAAACATAATCCAAAAAATAGAATTAAATTTTTAAAAAAGAGTTTTTATAATCTTAATTATAATAAGCTTAATAAAATAAACTTACACACTCCACGAATTTCAGAACATACGTCTGTGATTGCTAAACAAAAGAATATCAGAACTATTTTAAAAAAATATCAAACACAGTTTGCTAAAAAGTTTAAAAAGGTTTGTATAGAAGGAAGGGATATCGGGACCGTGATTTTGCCAAACGCAGACATAAAATTTTTTTTTATATGTAATGTAAATATTGCTGCAATGAGAAGATTTAAGGAATTAAAAAAAACCGATGGTAAAATTATTCTTAAAGATGTTAAAAAAGCCCTAAAAACAAGGGATAATAGAGATAAAACAAGGAAGAATAGTCCTTTACTGAAAAGCTCTGATGCGATAATTGTTGACACCGGAAAGTTAAGAAATATCAATGGCATGATAAATAAGATGTCAAAAGATTTAGAGAGAAGAGTAAAAAATAAATATGGTAGCTGAAGCACAAACAAAAAATAAATCTAGTTCTATTCAAGAATTTGAAAGCTTGCTCAATGAAGACTTTAAAGACAGAAAGCTTAAAGAGGGTGAAATAATTAAAGCTACAGTGACTGAAATCACGAAAAATTTTATAGTAGTGGACTGTAAGGCCAAAATGGAAGGCATGATACCAGTCGAAGAATTTAAAAACGATAAAGAACTAGACGATCTTAAGGTTGGTTCTGTAATTGAGGTTTTTTTAGAACGGATAGAAAGTTTCAAGGGAGAGATTGTAATTTCAAGAGATAAGGCTAGAAGAATGAATGCCTGGAAGAAAATGGAAAAAGTTTTTGAAACAGGCGAAGAATTAACCGGTTATATCACAGGAAGAATCAAGGGTGGCTACTTGTGTACCGTTGATGGTCTCCCTACTTTTATGCCACAATCTCAGATAGATGTAAGACCTCTTAAAAAAGTAGATCACTTAATGAACGTACCTGTCAAAGTTATTGCTACAAGAATTGATAAAACTCGAGGAAACGTTTGCACAAGTAGAAGAGCCGTCTTGGAAAAAAGTAAAAATGCAGAAGTGGCCGAAATTTTGAAAAATCTTAATGAGGGCGATATTATTGAAGATGCAAAAGTCAAAGCCACAACAGACTGGGGAATTTTCTTAGATATAAATGGTATAGATGCACTCTTGCATGTGTCTGACCTTTCTCATGGAAGGGTAAAAAAACCATCTGATTTAGTGACTATTGGTCAAACAATGAAAGTTAAGATTACAAAAATCGACCCTAAAACTAATAGAGTTTCAGCGTCAGTGAAAGCCTTGACTGAAGATCCTTATGAAAATCTTACAAAAAATTATAAAGTCGGAGAGATTTATGAAGGAATATGTACTAAATTAATGGACTATGGAATTTTTGTTCGACTTCAAGAAGGAGTTGAAGGATTGATTCATAATTCAGAATTAAGTTGGACAAACAGAAACATTCAACCTTCAAAAGTTTTGTCTGTATCTGAAAAAATAAAAGTTAAAATAGTTTCCATAGACTCGGACGCTAAGCGAATTTCATTATCGTATAAAGAAACTCAAGAAAACCCATGGAACAAAATAAAAGAATTAATGGGCTCGATTATTGAAGTGAAAGTAAAAAATGTAACTGATAAAGCAATATTTGCCGAATTAGACTTGGGTCTTGTAGGGATGTTGCATTATAAAGAAATTTCTTTTAACGAAAGTGACGAGGATTTAAAAAAATATAAAAAAAATGACCTTGTAAAAGTTAAAATAATTGAAGTTAAAGACGAAAAAATTAGACTTTCAATCAGAGCATTAGAAAAAGATCCAATGGACTGGTTTAAAGAAAATAAAAAGAAAATTGGAGATGTAATTACAACACGTATTTGGGAAGTTATGAAAACGGGTGTGAAAGTTTCGATTGATTCTGATAAAAAACTCATTGTTACAATAAAGAAAGCTCAGCTTGCAAAAGAGGCTAGCGATGCCAGGGTTGATGTATTTTCTAAGGGAAATGCATTAGATGCAAAAATTTTAGAATTAGACTTAACAACTAGAAGAATATCACTTAGTCCGAAAGCAGCTCAGATTGACGAAGAAAAGAGTTTAGTTGCTAAATTTGGAGAAGGAGCTGCTAAGTCGGGAGCAACATTAAAAGGTATTTTTGAAAAGGCACTAAGCGGCAAAGGAAAAAAGAACAAGGAAAAAAAATAAGTCTTGGTAAATAAAGACATAGTTCGTAGGTTGAGAGAAGATCACCCTGAACTAAAATCTTCTCAAATTAGTTCAATAATAGATGTAGTGTTTTCCACAATAAACGAAAGTTTAAGACTTTCCCAAACTATAGAGTTAAGAGGCTTTGGAAGATGGTCAGTAAAAACAACCAAAGAAAAGTATAATGCGAGAAATCCAAAAAATGACAAAATTATTTACGTTCCAGAAAAGAAAAAAGTTTCCTTTAAGATGTCAAAACATTTAAAAGAAGAGGTAAATAAAAAAATATGAAAAAAATATTTATAGCTTGTGATACAAAAAATATCAAGCAACTAAAAAAAATAATAAAAAACTCTACTTCAAATAAAATAAAAATTGGCTACAAGATAGGTTTAGAGTTTTTTTGCTCTAAGCAAGGAAGAAGTTTTATTTCATCAATAAAAAATAAAGTAATTTTTTTAGATTTAAAATTAAATGATATTCCAAACACTTGTGTAGAAGCTATTAACTCTTTAAGTGATTTAAAAAATATAGAGTATCTTACTGTTCATATTAACGGTGGATATGAAATGTTAAAAGCAATTAAAAAAATATCTAATAAAATTAATAAAAGATTAAAAATTATAGGAGTAACTGTTTTGACTAGTTTTTCCGACTCATCAATTAAAAAAACAGGACATACTAAGTCTTTAAAAAACCTAGTAATTCAGCAAGCTAGATTGGCGAAGGCTGCTAAATTAGATGGGGTTGTTTGCTCTGGCCATGAAGCAATTTTAATTAAAAGAATTTGCAAAAATATGGAGATAATTACTCCGGGTATTAGAATGCCCGGTGATAAAGCCCAAGATCAAAGAAGAGTAATTACGCCCAAGGAAGCATTTGAAAATGGCGCAACATCCATTGTTATTGGAAGAAGTGTTACTCAAGGTAATATTAAAAAAAATATACAAAAATTAATTAAATCATTAATATAAATTAATGAAAGTAAAAGTTTGCGGTCTATCCAAATCAAGTGAAGTAGAAACAAGTATAAACTATGGTGCAAACTACTGTGGGTTTATTTTAAACTACCCTAAGAGTCATAGAAATATTTCTTTAGAACAAGCAAAAAATCTAACTAATATTTATAAAAAAAATTCTAAATATGTTGGTGTTTTAGTTAATCCCAGTCAAGAGGAATTAAAAATATTTTCTGATCTTGATTTCGATTACTTTCAACTTTATGGAAATTATAATGATGAAGCCATATTAGAAATAAAAAAAAAATATGGAAAAAAAATCATTTTTGGTATTCAGGTCCAAAAAGAACGAGATGTGATGAGGTATAAGGAGATAGAGAACTCTTCTGATATTATTCTGTGGGATAGCTCTGGATACGAAAATAGCTTAAGCTGGAACTATAATTGGGTGGGTCATGTATCTATAAGAGCTGAAAAAATGATAGCTGGAAATATTACTATTGATATTCTTAAACATATTTCACAAATAGCTCAAATTGTTGATGTCTCTGGAGCTTTAGAAACAAATAAAGTAAAAGATATCAATAAAATTATTAGATTTTTAACATACGTAAAAAAAATTAATGATGAAAATTAAAAAAAATATACCTATTATAGATCAGCATGATAAAAATTTTATGTATGGAGGAAAGTTTGGTGGTAACTTTATACCTGAAACTCTTAAAAAACCTATAGACGATCTAACTAAATTATTTACAAAACTTAGAAAAGATAAACAATTTATTAAAGAGAGAGACTATTACTTTAAAAATTACATTGGTGTGCCAACACCTTTAATAAAATTAGAAAATTTAACCGAACATTTAAGAGGTGCACAAATTTACGCAAAAGTAGTATCGGAAGCAAACGGCGGTGCACATAAAATCTATAATGCAACAGTTCATTGTTTGATAGCAAAAAGAGCTGGTAAAAAATATATAGTCGGAGACACGGGAGCGGGCTATGCGGGTAAGATGCTTTCTATGGCTGCAAAAAAATTTGGACTTAAATGTAAAATATTTATGGGAGCCAAAGATATTAAAAGACAAAAACCGAACGTTGATGCCATGAAAAAAAATGGCGCTGAAATTTTTTCGGTTACCACTGGAAGTCAAACACTGGTTGATGCAGTAAGTGAGTGTATGCGATACTGGGTTTCTAATTGTCAGTCTACACATTTATGCGTGGGTAGTACGGTTGGTCCAAATATTTTTATAAAAATTTGTGCATGGAGTACTGCACAAATATCAAGAGAACTTATTGTGCAGGTTAAAGAAGAATTTGGAAAAATTCCAAATAAATTAAAACTATTAAACTGTATTGGAGGCGGAAGTTCCGCTATGGGATTCTGGAATGAGTTTATGGATACAAATGTCGAATTTGTAGGCATTGAAGCTGGGGGACCAAAAAATAGTAAACTACATGCCGCTCCTTTAACTAACGGATCTAAAATTGGCATTCTTCATGGTTCAGCTGCTTATTGCGTTCAGGATAATGAGGGGCAAATAAAAAAAACTGAATCTATATCTGCCGGGCTTGACTACCCGTCTGTAAGTGCACTACATTGTTTTTTAAAAGATGCAAAACGAGCAAGGTATACTTCAGCTACAGACGAGGAAGCTTTAAACGCATATGAACTCGTATCAAAATTAGAAAATATCTCTCCTTCTCTAGAGCCATCACATGCTTTTGCTGAAGCAATCCGAATTGCTCCTAGTTTAAGCTCTTCTAATATAATCATTGTTAATAGTTGTGGCGACTCATTAAAAGACAGAGATATTATTAAAAGTAAATTAGGTGAATATATAAGATGAAATCAAAAATCAGCTTAGCTTTTGAGAAATGTAGAAAAGAAAATAGACCAGCTCTTTTAACTTATACGGTTGCAGGAGATAACACCAAAAAGAAATCCTTAGAAATTATCAACTCTATTTCTGAACATGCAGATATTATTGAATTAGGTTTTCCTCACAACACTCCAATAGCAGATGGTGGTCAAATTCAGCAAAGTTCATATCGTGCGTTAAAAAACGGGATTAAGTTAAAAGACGTTTTTCATATAGTTAAACAGTTTAAGAAATACAAATCTGAAGTTCCGTTAATACTGATGGGATACTATAATTTAATTTACCAACTAGGTGAAGAAACTTTTCTAAAGAATTGTAATAAAGTAGGTGTAGACGGTTTAATTGTTGTGGATCTTCCCTGGCCAGAGAATAGAAAGTTTGCAAAAAAATGTAAG